>SXGQ01701585.1_pt1 | contig 32831 bp, 53 predicted proteins | sample 3178371 | NCBI WGS metagenome assembly SXGQ01 (sample SAMN11356859, study PRJNA531348) | freshwater metagenome | isolation source: freshwater sample F1-20 | place: China: Fuxian Lake, Yuxi | collected 2017-12-25
AAACGACGATGATCAGTTGGTGCTTGCAGCATCGCTGTTCGCATAGGAAGCAAACATGGCAACATACAGCAAAATCAAACTGAGCGGTTCTACCGATGGCAAACTAATCAAGGTTGCGCAGACGGCGACGGCTGGCACAACCATCCACACGGGTTCATCCACCGCGACAACGATTGACGAAATTTGGCTGTATGCGGTGAACAGCGATACCACCGACAGAAAACTTACGATTGAATTCGGTGGCACATCGTCACCTGATGATTTGATTGAACAAACCATCACGGCTGAAAGCGGTTTGATTTTGGTTGTTGCGGGTCTGATTATCGTGGGCAACGCTACGCCGCTTGTAGTGCGTGCGTTTGCGGCTTCTGCGAATGTGGTGATGGTCGGCGGTTATGTGAACCGCATCACGGCGTAATCGGTTATGCGTTTCGGTGAGCGCACACGCTCAGGCACGAAGGTAAGCGGCTGGACTAAGCGTGACGCTGGTACGCAGACATTGAGCGTGGATTATCTTGTCGTTGGTGGTGGCGGCGGTGGTGGGCGTGGTGCGAACACGACGACTGCTGGCGGTGGTGGTGCTGGCGGTTTCCGTACAGCGACTGACATTATTGCCAAAGGCAACACATACACCGTAACTGTCGGTGCTGGTGGTGCTGGTGCAAACTTGGCTTATTCTCCTGGTCGCAACGGAACGCTTAGTGCGTTTATCCGAAGCGCAAACGGTGGTGGCGGTGGTGGTGGCTACGCAGGTCCGTCTTACGGCTTGAACGGTGGTTCTGGCGGTGGCGGTACATCTAACGGCGGTGCTGGCGGTTCGGGTGTAAGCGGTGAAGGCAACAGTGGTGGTACTGGGCAGGCTGGTATAAACGATAACGCTGGCGGCGGCGGTGGTGCTGGTGGTGCTGGCGGCAACGGTGGCGTGATTTCATTTGCGACTGGTGGTGCTGGCGGTGCGGCGTCTTCCAACTCGTACACAGGTTCAGCGATTTCATACTCTGGCGGTGGCGGCGGTGCTGGCACAGCGACTGGCGGTGCGGCTGGCACGAACGCAGGTGCTGGCGGTTCGGGATTGGGTGGAAGTGATGCGACAGCAAATCGTGGCGGTGGTGGCGGTGGTGGTGCGAATGTGTATAACGGCGGCAACGGCGGTTCTGGTCATGTCGTGCTACAGATTCTGACCGCTGACCTTGCACCGTTTACCGTGACCACGACTGGTTCACCGACGACTGGCACTGACGGTTCGTACACCTACTATGCGTATGACGCAACAGGCTCATTCCGAGTTGACTAACAGAAAGCAGGTATCAACATGGCACATTTCGCACGAGTAGAAAACGGCGTAGTCCGAGAAGTCATCGTCGTCTCCAACGACGACGCACCAACCGAAGCAGCAGGGCAAGCATTCATCGCCAGCGTAGGGCTATCGGGCGAGTGGCGGCAGACTTCTTACAACGCCAACTTTCGTGGCAAGTACGCAGGCATAGGTGATACCTATGATGCGGTGAACGATGTATTCGTATCACCTGAAATCACGAACGGCGTGACCCCAGACTTATCGGATACACCGACAACCGACAACAGTGAGGCGTGATGATCTCGATCTCTAAGAAACAGAAAGCGATGCTGGCATCGTATGGGCGCAGCGTGCTCGCCGCCGTGCTCGCCGTAGCAGCGACAGGGAACTACGCACCCGACGATCTCGTGAAGGCTGCGCTCGCAGCGATCCTGCCGCCGCTGCTGCGGTGGGCAAACAGCAACGACAAAGCGTTCGGGCGTGGTGCGTGAAACGTTCGTACACAGGTAGCAGTGACGGTGTTGCAGCACGGCTAAGAGCAGGCACTAAGACGTTCATTGACTGCGTGATCCTACTGTCGGATCGCGCGCTGTGGAACAACGGCGACTTCGTAGTGCGCAACATGCGCGGCAAGGAATCGCTCTCGGTACACGCCACTGGTCGAGCCGTCGACCTCTCCTACCGCCATATGGGTAGTAAAGGCAAGCCAGACGGCAGGAAACACGCCACCGAATGGTGCAAGATCTTCGCCCAGAACGCCGATATTCTCGGTGTAGAGATGGTGATCGACTACTTCCCCGAACCGCACGGCAGGGCATGGCGTTGCGACAGAGGATCATGGCAGAAGTACACCAAGCCGACAGTGAGCGGCGCGCCAGGTGGCGACTGGTTGCACGTCGAGATCTCACCTGCGATGGCTGACAATCCGCAAGCGGTGCACGCCGCTTTCAAACAGGTCTTCGGTGCGTAACCGTGGAAGCGCTCGTTGCAGTCATCGCCGCTGTCGGTGCTGTGACCGTGGCGTTGGTGCAGCGATCCAGGAAAGAGAACAGCGACGATCACCGAGCCGTCATGGATACGCTGCGTCAGGTCGGTCAAAGCGTCGTCAGGATAGACGAGAAAGTGGAGAGACTCGATGCCAAAGTCGAACGGATCGACGAGAAAGTCGAACGATACGCAGCACTCACCGATCAGGTTACGCGACGAAATAGCCGCTGAGAAACCGCGCTACAGGCGCGGCTCGAAGATCGACCGTATCATCGAACAACTGGAAGGGCAAGATCGTGAAGACTTCATCGAGGCGCTGCGCGACAAGTCGATCCCGAATATCGTGATAGTGAGAGTCATGCAGCGACGTGGCTTCGACCTCTCGGAGAGCGGTGTCTCCAAGCACAGAGGCGGTATCTATGGCGTTGAATGACGAACTGAACCAAGAGATCGCACAGGAAAAGTTACGGTTGCGACGTGAACGCGACACAGCCGTCAACGAACTGGCGAAACGCACCGAGGAAGTCGAGACACTGCGACGTGCGCTCGACGTCGTACAACGTATCGAACAATCGGATCTGCAGCCGCCAGACTGGTTGCTGCCACGTGAACGGAAACGGACACAGACTGCCACACTGGTAGCGATGCTGTCGGATCTTCACCTCGACGAAGTGGTGCTACCTGAGGAAGTCGACGGTTTGAACGCCTACAACCGCGCCATAGCGGAGATCCGACTACGAGCCTGGACTGTGAACACTATCAAGATGGCACGCGCCCATCTGGCTGGTCTGCGTTACGACGGCTTCGTGTTGTTTCTCGGCGGCGATATCTTCTCAGGTGACATCCATGAGGAACTGAGCGAGACGAACGAAGACACGATGATCGGCTCGCTACTCTACTGGGCTGAACATATCGGCACTGCTGTCGGTATGTTAGCAGACGAGTTCAAACATGTACATATCGCGGCTGTCGCTGGCAACCACGGGCGTACCACACGCAAGCCGCGCGCGAAACTACGTGCACGCACCAACTTCGACTGGTTGTTAGCCAAGATGTTAGAACGGCATTTCGCCACCGACAAACGTGTGACATTCCAAGTGCCTGAATCGAGCGACTGTCTGGTGTCGATCTACGGGCGCGGTCATCTGTTGACTCACGGCGATCAGGCACACGGCGGTTCAGGTATCGGCGGTATCTATCCACCGATCATGCGGCTGCGTGCACGCAAAGCACAACGCTATCTGGCTGTCGGATCGTCGTTCGACACGTTGTGGCTCGGTCACTGGCATCAGTACCTACCATCACCGTCACTAGTGGTCAACGGATCGATGAAAGGCTACGACGAATACGCCTATGTGAACAACTTCCAGCATGAGCAGCCGCAACAGGCGCTCGCTGTCGTCACGTCACATCGCGGTATCATATTGCAAGCACCCGTGTTCTGCGCGAATCGTGAACGTGAGTCGTGGTGAACCGCGATAAGTTGACTGTGGTGTGTGTGACTTGGTATGATGCACACACCGATACCGAGACCTGGACACCGATCAGCGACATAGGCAACGATCCGTGCGTGGTGCAAACTGTCGGTTATCTGTTGCCCAATGCTAAAGCGGATCACGTCGTGATCGCTCAGTCGTTCATTGACCATGAGGATCAAGAACGCGATGTCGACTCGGTGATGTGCATACCTGTCGGTATGGTGAAGTCGATGGTCGTCTATGGGGATATGTCAGAGAATACGTCGCGACGGGCTTCCCGATAGTACTTGACAAACACCTATCTCATGTGGTAAGATAGATGTATGGACAAAGGAGACAAGAACATGATCACAGTGAAGATCCCGAAGCGGTTCATCGAAGACCACGCAGATCGCAGTTGTTTGCGTGCCGATGATGGCACTGAATACGGTAAGTGCATCAGCGTCGAAGACGTGACGGTGCGCGAACTGAAGAAGCATTACATCGTCGCACTAACCGACGCGCAAGCGAAAGAACTGCTGAGCGACGCGAACTACTACCGCGACGGTGGTGGTGGCGGCATGGACTTTTGCGAGATGGGCGGTCTGATCGCGAGTGCAAAAGCAACTTATAACGCGCTCATCAAGGCAGGCATGCAACACTTGACAAATGCACCCATGGTGTGGTAAGATAGAAACATGATCAACAAAGGAGAAACAACAATGAACAAACAACCCGTCTACGTAGTGAAGATCCCGAACAACTACATCGACTATCAAGCAGAAGCGTCGTTTTGCGACACGCTCGCTTTTGCTGCACGTGGTGAGATCATGAGCAAAGGTCGCGACGAGGCGAAATCACGAGCCTGGTTGCGAGCAGTGCAAGCGATCGTAAACGGCAGTATCAGGCAGAAGCACTTCACCAAGGTCGCGCTGCTCGAAGATGAACTGCTCACGGTGATCAGCGACATGCGCTACTTCGCGACGTTGCCGCTCGACGGCTATGACCCGTTCGACAAACCGCGCATGCGACGTCATGCCAAGCAGTGCGCCAATGCGATCGTAAAGTACGAGTCGCTGATCGCGATGAAGAAGTCGATCGCAGAGAGCAGCATCAAATAATGAACGCTTACTATCGTCAATGGCACAGCCGCGACGCAGCCGTGCACAACCGCGTCACTTGCGTCGATCATCTGCCAGACGACGCACGTAAGTACTATGCGACTTATCCGCGTCGACAGACATTCAAGCGAGATCACATCGTCAGTTTCCATAAACTATCGGCGTCGTTTGTGGCTGAACTGGTGAATCGTGACGCGGATTGCACGATCTGTGATCACTGCCGCGAGCAGGTGAAATGATGAACAGCGAACAACGCAACCAGCGGATCAACCACCGCAATAACACAGCCTATGAACTTGTGACACGGATCATCAACAACCGTGTCGATCTCACGACACTGACCAAGAAACAACGTCGAGAGATCGAATTGATGATGAAACGCTACGTCGGCTATGCGACCTGGGCTAGCAGCCACGCAGATTCAGGACACACATTCACACATCATGACGCCAGCCGTTTCTATGCTGTCATCGCTCAGGCGGCATTGGCACTGCGCATGGTGTCGGGTTCGCTACATGCTGAAGCGAGTGTCTTCTGATAATCGCGACGCTCGACATGCAACGCACTTACCGTGTCGGCAAGTTCAACGGCTCGTCACCAGGCTACGTCTACTACGCACCTGTACTGTGCTTAGACGGTAGAGCAACGACCTGGGAGAGCGGCAGACTGCACCGCACACCTGAGATGGCTGCACGTCGCTGTCACCTGGGCAAGTTCGAGCAGCGGCTTGAGCAGATCTTCACGCAGCAAGACGTCACGATCATCGATCCGAAAGTCGCACACGGCTTCACTGGTGAACCGCTATGGGAGTATCACTACCGTGTCGATCCGATCGACTGGTCGATCGGTTACTATGACGGGCGACCGATAAGTATCCGTGTCGGCTGGGCACATAGGGTAGTGCTCGTCGACCCGTCGTGACGGGCTTCTCGACAGTACTTGACAAATACCCTATCTATGTGGTAAGATAGATGTATGGTCAACAAAGGAGAAAACACCATGAACATCACAACAACAACAGCACGCAACGGCGAAACGATCGAAGTGATCGAGTATGCTGAATGGCGTGCGAATATGGAAGTGCGCGAAGCGAACAGCAAGCAGCACCGCCACGGCTGGCAAGACAACGCCGAATGCAAGATGTGCGGTCGCAAGATGAGCAGCGCAGCGATCGCGAAAGCACGTAGCGTGCACATGACGACGAATGCGCAACTCGTGCGTGTCGACATCGACGCGTCGATCATCGATTCACAAGGCTTCTTCGAGGTCGGCAGTGAATGTGCTAAGCGCCTGCCGAAAGGCTTCGTCACGAAGGCAGGTGCGTGAGATGAGCAGGGGAGACATCACACACGAGTGGAAGAAAGGCGATCGCATTTACTCAAAGGCTGGCTTGGGCGAATGTGTCGTCATCGCAGTCGCACGCAAGAAGTTTCTGACTCGACTTGATCACGAAGCAGCAACTGGATTCGGCGGCGCATTCGAGTCGTCACCGCTGCCAGTCGGTGAACAAATCGTCAAGGTCAGTCGAGTGTTTCGAGATGGCTCGTTACATCCGCAGAGCAGATGGTATCCTTCATGGCAATTCATGACGATGGATGAATACCTTGCAGAAAAAGCAGGTGCGTGACATGCGATTCCTGCTTGACACACCTATCCACAATGTGCTAGACTTTCATCAACAAGGGAAAAGGAGACCCGACATGAATAGGACAGAAAATCCAGTGCTCGACTGGATCACAGAACCAGCGTTCACCGAGAGCGACGCAATAGCGAAGTTCAAGTGGTGGTGCGTGAACCACGGCGTGATCCGTGCTTACGCGAATGTCAGCATTCGCGAACGCAAACTGATCCCGTTGGCTACACGTATCGAGATCGTCGAAAAGAACAAACTCGTGAACGCACCAGCGCCGACAGCGGCAGACATCGTCGAACTCGCAACGGTCTGGCTCGACGCGAATCCTTACCGTGAAGTCACGACGCGTGAACTCGGTGACGCACTCGGCGTCAGTCAAGCCGTCGCTCGTCGAGTGATCCGCGATCTGCCGCACTACTTCAAGCGCGTCAACCAATATAAGCACGAAGTGCGTAATTACCGCCAAGAACGCGAACTGGACAAGACACGCTGACCATGGGCAAACGACGTGAACTGCGCCGACTGCGACGTATCGGCAAAGCGCGACTTGACAAGTTTGCCCGTGTCAGTGCGATCAACGAAGCACTCGAAGGTGAAGACTGGTTGACACTCAACGACCTGCTCGACATCGACTATGCGCTGATCGCAGACATGACACTGGAAGAATGGCAAGGCACAGTCATCGTTCGACTGCACGACTTCGCGCAGCAGATCGGCGTCAATTACAAATGGAACAACAACCAAGAAAGGGAACAATAAACAATGACGATCCACGCAGTAGTAGGTGGTCAGTTCGGCTCAGAGGCTAAAGGTCACGTAGCCGCTCAACTGGCGGCACGGCTCAGCACTGCACGCCTGGGCAAGAGACAACATCAAGTACGGGTAGGTGGTAGCAACGCAGGACACAGCGCCGTCGCAGCAGACGGCACAGTCTGGGCGTTGCGCCAAGTGCCAGCAGCGGCGGTCATTGATGTCGAGGCGGCTCTTTACATCGCTCAGGGCAGTGAAGTCGATTTCAACGTGTTGAAGTCCGAAGTCGACGCGCTCGACGCCGCTGGCTACGAGGTGAGTAAACGGCTGTTCATCGACCCGAACGCAACCGTGATTGAACCGCATCACATCGAACGTGAGACAGGTAGCGATATCAACGCGCGCACAGGATCGACAAACAAGGGAATCGGTGCGGCACGTGCGGATCGCATCATGCGGATCGCCAAGACCGTGCGCGATGTCGAGGCATTCCAGGCGCTCGGTGAGGTATTCGAGACCGCGCCGCTGTTACACAACGCCCAACGTCGCGGCGAGCACATCATCGTTGAGGGCACACAAGGCTACGGCTTGGGCATGCACACGCGGTTCTATCCGCAGACCACCAGCGGCAACTGTCGCACCGTCGACCTGCTAGCGCAGATCGGTTACGTGCCGTTGAACATCTACGAGCCGCGCGATATCCACACATGGCTCGTGCTGCGCACCTATCCGATCCGCGTCGCTGGTAACAGCGGATCGATGGACAGTCACGAACTCACCTGGGAAGAACTCGGTGAACGCACAGGCGGCTATGTCAAGGCTGAGCGCACCACTGTCACCAAGAAGATCCGCCGCGTCGCTGAATGGAATCCAAACGTCGTCATGCAAGCCGTACAAGCGAACGGCGGTATCAGTCCGCACCTGCACCCGTGTCTGATGTTCATTGACTATTTCGAGCCGCGGATCGCCAACGAGACCGTGCTCAGCGCGATGTACGGCTACAATGATCTACTGCAAGATATCAGATATTGCGAATCAGGTATCGGCAAACGTGCAGACATGTACGGCACTTCACCGAGCACGGTGATCACACGCGACAGTGAAATCTACGAGTCGCTCACCGACTGGAAGATGTAATAACCAACAACAACAACAGGAGATAACGACATGATAGGTAAGAGACAGAAGAACCGACTGCGAAAGTGGTGGATCGATCACGCCACCACCGAGGCTGACGGCATGATCACCAAACTCGACGAGTATGGCACTGGCGACCTCCACGAGATCGGTGCGCAACTCGCCAAGTTGAACGGGCGCGAAGTCACACAGGCACAGGCATATGAACTCGGTGTGATGTTCTACCTGATCGGCAAGATGCAGCGTGTCATCACAGCAGCACACCTTGAACGCGACGCCAGTGACGACACATGGCACGACATCGCGGTCTACGCCAAGATGGTGTTGGCTCGACGTGCGAAAGCGATGCCACAATGACGAACAGCAACGCACGCGTCGAAGTCGACGCAGTCAACTGGTGTCACTCGCCAGTGCTCTACCAGTCGCAACTCGCACTGGCACAGTGGCGCTGCAACGTGAACCGCACCACAGAACTCGTCATTCACGTCGACGAGAACCAGCAGATCATCGAACAGCGCGTCATCACAGCAGACCGCGACTTACCGATCATCGCGATCAACGACTGGCGCAAGTCATGACACAACACATCGCTTACTTCACTGGTAGCGAAGACCAGATGTACCAGGCTTACCCAGGCGACGCTGGCTTCGACCTGCGTTACAACGGCGACTCACCGATGGTGATCGAGCCGCAAACGATGGGCAAGATCCCGACTGGAGTACATATCGCCATGCCGAAAGGCATGTACGCAGTGCTGACAGGTCGCTCGTCGACGTTCGCCAAACGCAACCTGATAACACCGATGTCGATCATCGACAGCGGTTTCCGAGGCGAACTGTTCGCAGTCGTCTGGAACTTCGGAACGACACCACAAGTGATCGAACCACGTGAGCGTGTCATTCAGTTATTGCCGATGGACAACGTAGCGAACGTGCTACGCTGGGAACGGGTAGATCAACTTACAGCGAGTGAGCGAGCCGACCAAGGTTTCGGCTCGTCTGGGCGCTGAAGATGAGCACCACGCGATTCTGTCCGTCGCAGGTTCATCGCGGCGCGGCGGCGCTCTCCTTCGCCGTCGCGCCGCACCCAGCGAGACCGACATGACGACATCGATAGCCGTGATCGCTGCAACCGTCGTGGTCGCACTCGTCTTCACGACTTATTACCTGATCAGCAGAAAAAACACGAGTCGCGCCATGTCGCTGCTCGTCGCGTTAGGATTCACTGCGATAACACCATTCATATTCATCGTGGCGGCAGTAATCATCGTATTGAAGTTCGCGCAGTTACTGATCACCGAAACCGTCAACAACCGTGTAACACCTATAAGATAGGATAGCAACATGACATCACCGAAACTAGCGAAAACCACACGCACAGGCAGGACATACCGACACCCAGTGACAGGCGAAGACTTTCCGAGCGTCACCACCGTGCTCGGTATCGTCGGCAAAGGCGAAGCGCTAAAACACTGGGCAGCCAACGAAGTAGCGAAGTACGCAGTCAAGAACCGCGACACCTGGGCACGGCTCGACGAGGCAGCAGCGATCGACCTGCTGAAACGCGAACCGCTGCGCTTCCTGGATCGTGCAGCGTCGCGCGGCACAGACGTACACGCACTCGCAGAAGCCTATGCGAAAACAGGCGTGATGCCGCCATGGGCAGAGGAGATAAGCGGATACGTTGCTGCGTTGAAGAACTTCTTCGACCAACATCAACCGACACCAGTGCTGGTCGAACACACCGTGTTCAACCGCGAGATCGGCTACGCAGGATCGTTCGACATGGTGTGCAGACTCGCCGCATTCGACAATGTGCTGACGATCCTGGACTACAAGACCAGTAAGGCGATCTATCCAGACGTCGCCGCACAACTCGCGGCATACGCACACGGTCTAGAATACGTCGACGGTGACACGATACATCAGACGCCGCAGATCGACAGAGCAGTCGCAGTCAGACTCGCAGCAGACGGATCATACGAGATGATCGAATGCGACATCGAAGCAGGCTGGCGTTACTTCAAAGCAGTGCGCGCCGTCTACGACATACCGACCAAACCACTGCTACTCGGATCCGTGCAAACACCGCTCGCACACAGCGCGTCGAACCGCACCGCGTTGCGCGACAAACTCGTCGATCGCATAGCGTGGCTGCGCAACAACAACGACGCCGCATTCAACGCCTTGGTCGCGTTGTGGCAACCAGACCTACCGACATTCAAGTCAGGACACCAACACAACAACGTCGAACTCGCACGTATAGAGCGGATCGTCGCTGAAGTGGAACGGACACACGACGTGCCATTCCACGAAGCATTCACCAAGCCGACCGAGACAGAGAAACCACCAGTCGACGTGCAACCAGCCCAAGAGAAGCCGCTCGCGGCGATGCCGAGCGACGAACTGACAGTCGACCCGAAAGAAGTAGACAAAGTGCGTGCACGGCTCGACGCGACCACCAAAGACGTGCGCGAAACCGTGCGCAAGATCGCGCAACAAGCCAACCGTGCGAAACGCAACATCTCGCTGAACGGCAAGCCGTCACTGCGACGCGTGCTACTGGCAGACATGTTGATCGACGCCATTGAGGACAACGACGGCAGCACCGACCTGATCTACACGTTGCTCAGGCACGTAGGCGCGCGCACTGAACACACACTTGGATACGATGTCGGATCGCTCGACATCGACAAGATCACACAGATGTCCGATACGATCAGCGCAATACGGGCTGGTCGTCTCGGCTTGCAATACAACACCAACAACGACATGTTCGACATCGTCGAACAGGAAGGACAGTAATAACATGAGTATCGACTGGAACCAGTTCGAGCGACCCAGCGGAGACTTCAACCGCTGGAAGCCCGAAAACGAAGGCGACAAGATCAACGGGATCGTCAAAGTGGTGCGGATCGCCACCATGCCAGACGGCAACCGCTACCCGTCGCTCACGATCAGCAGCGAAGGTGTCGACTACGACGTGCTCGCGTCACAGACACAGTTGCTGCGTCTTCTCGCAGAGAAGAAGCCACAACCAGGCGACACGATCACCATCGAATTCACCCGACTGGAGAAACTGCAAGGCAGCAAGACGTTGAAACACTTCAAAGTCGACGTCAAGCGCGGCAAGCCAGTCACGAACGACGACCTGATCTGATGCGCGACTTCATTCACCTGCGCGACGCACGCGCCGAGTGGATGCGCGACAGCGCGTGCCGCAACGTCAAAGGTTACGACTTCTTCCCAGAGTCGATGACCACGACAGAAGCGGCACGCGCCGTCGCGTTGTGCAACAGTTGCCCAGTTCAAGAAGCCTGCGCACGCTACGCCATCGTAAACGAGATAGAATACGGGATCTGGGGCGGTCTGTCACCACGCGCACGACGCGAGATCGCCACATCGCGCACCAGGAAAGCGCGCGAAAACGAAACCAAAACATATGAGACATACATGCGGTTCAAAGGTGAAAACCGCTATGACTCAGTGAAAGCGACAGCACGTGAACTCGGAATCAGCACAGCCACCGTCTACCACCACATCAGGATCGTCAAGTTCAGGCACATCTTTGAAGCATTCGAGACTGACACGGTATGAGATCGACATGCTAATCAGAATCGTGCAACGTACAACAGCAGACAGAAACGAACAAGACGACATCTATCGAATATACACCAAACTGCAACAACTACGACAGGAGACAAACAATGACAGATGAACACCACGCGATAACGCTCGACTACGAACGCACGGTCGACGAACTGCGACAAGCACGCAACACGCTGATCAGCGATCTCGACGCGCTCGTCGACGTGTGCGACGCACTGCGAGCTGAGAACCAGACGCTGCGACACCAGACACAGAGCACCTTGGAGAACAGCAAATACCTGCTGCAAACCATCGACCTGCTGCGCAGTGAAAACGCACGTCTCAAAGTCGCACTGCAGACAGGTGAACAGTGAAACTCTACGACGGGTTCGACCACGCGCTGATCGGCGCGGCTGAACGTTGCGGATCCGATCCAGTCGCAGTGTACGACTTGGCGATGATGGTGTCGATATTGTGCACACGCGACGACATGACCGAGGAAGAAGCACACGAATACATCGAATACAACTGTCTCGGTGCGTACATCGGTGAAGACACACCATGGATATTGACTGAACCACCACAAGAGATCTTCACATATGCAGATACGATGTGAATGGTGCGGTGCTACCGTCACACACATACCGAGGCGGTTGATCGGCTGCAACTGCGACCCAGACGCGCCACAGTGGTGCTACATCGACCACACAGGCGAAGCACGCGGATTCAGTCAAGCCAAGTGGCACGTGGTAGAATCAACAGGTGGCGAACCGCAACAAACGTAAAGGAGACCGCGCAGAACGCGAACTAGCCACGCTGCTCAGCCAACTGCTCGACAAACCGATACGACGCATGCTAGGCGCAGGCAGACAAGACGATATAGGAGACATCGACGGGATCGACGACACAGCGATCCAAGCCAAACACTGGCTAGACATCACAGCGGCGATAACGACAGGAATGACACAACTACAACAGCAACAGAAGAACAAAAACGCCGAACACGGCGTATTGTTCATCAAACACCGTAAACACGGCTGGTTAGCCGTGCAGACGTTAGGAGAATGGGCGGAAAATGAACGGCAACGGACAAAACACACTCGACTGGGCGCTGCACTACGCGAGCCTCGGCTACCGAGTGATCCCGATCAAACCACGTGAGAAACGACCGCCGATAGCGGCATGGCAAGACGCCGCCACAACCAACACAGGCACGATACAAGCATGGTGGACAGGCAAATATGCTGACCACGGCATCGGCATCGTCACAGGCACATTAGACGACGGTACACGTTACATCGCGCTCGACCTCGACGAGCACGACCCAGATAAAAGCGGCTCGATCACACTCAGAAACCACGAAGAAGCCCACGGGAGGCTTCCCGTTACGATCACAGCACGTACAGGTAGCGGCGGCACTCACCTGCTTTACAGACTCAAAGAAAGCCACGGGGACATCGGAAACGGCGCAGGCAGACTGTTAGGTACAGGCGTCGACGTACGCGCCACCAACGCACAGATCGTCGTCGCACCAACCATACACCCAAACGGCAACGAATACACGTGGCTAGACGAACATGCGCCAGGTGAGATCGAAATGGCATACCTACCCGACTGGTTGCATACACTGCTCACCAAACAACAAGAACGCGAAAAGGTGGTGTCGCTGGAATACAATCCGCCCACAACTGGTGACACCACCGACACGCGCGCAGGTACACGCTTCAACCGCGAAACCAACTGGGATACACTGCTCACTGCAGACGGCTGGACACCACACCACCGCGATCCAGACGGCACGATGTACTGGACACGACCACACAAAGACGTACGCGACGGTCTCTCAGCAAGCGTCAACCACAACGGCAACGATCTGCTCACCGTGTTCACCACATCGATCACCAACCTACCACCAGGAACCTACGACAGATTCGGCTACTGGACATGCACCAGATACCAAGGTGACTTCGCAGCAGCAGCACGTGCACTCAACGTCACACAAGAACAAGAGATCCGCAACTGGATCAACGAACTGCAACGCCAACAACCACCTACACTCGAAGCAGCCAACCCGACAGACGACCCGTTAGCCACCTGGTACATCGACTTCCCCAAACTGTGGGCAAACGACACCACCGACACAGAATGGCTCGTCGAACCATTCCTAGCCAAAGGCAGAGCACACGCACTCTACGCAGGCGCGAAAAGCGGAAAAAGCCTACTGCTACTGGAGATCGCAGCCGCACTAGCCACAGGTAAACCGATACTCAACCAACAGCCGACACTACCACTCGACGTGCTCTACATCGACTACGAAATGACAGCAAGCGACGTACGCGACAGACTTGAAGCATTCGGATACAGCGACAAAGACGACCTAACACGGCTACACTATGTCTTGCTACCGTCGATCTCAGGACTCGACACACCAGAAGGTGCGAAAGCAGTCATGCAAGCCATCGTCGCCACCAACAGCAAACTCGTCATCGTCGACACCACAGCACGTGCAGTCGAGGGAGAAGAAAACGACGCCGACACCATGCGCGCCTTCTACCGTTGGACAGGTGTCAACATGAAGTCACTCGGCGTCACCTGGATACGCGCCGACCACGCAGGTAAAGACACAGCAAAAGGACAACGCGGATCGTCAGCCAAAAACGACGACGTCGACGTAGTGTGGCGCTTCACCAAACGCAGCGAGACATCGATCCTGATCGAAGCAACACACCGACGTATGCAGTGGATCCCAGACAAAGTAGAACTAGAACTGCGCACCAACGACGAGATCCTGTCACACAAGTTGCTCGGTGGCGAGATCCCAGACGTAGCACTACAACTCGCACAAACAATAGAACGTCTGACCACCGACAGTGATATCTCGGTGCGAGCAGCCAGAAAACTGCTCAAAGATCAAGGTATCAAAACCAGCACCGACACACTCAGACAAGCGCTCACAGTGATCAAAAAACGCCAAACCGATCAACAACTAGAGACGTGGCTAGGTGTACCTGAGCCGTCAGGTACATTCACCCAAGACAGCGGTACACTCGACAGCGGTACATTCAGCGGTACACCTGCCCAGACCGCGTCACGACGCGGCGGTACACCTCAGGTACATTTAGGTACAGTATCGAGCGGTAACGTACCGCACGTACCGCGCTCACTAGAGCGGTACGGCGACGGTACACCTACCTCGGAACACGCCGTCGACCCGTTAGACGATCTCTTATAGGGATCCAGGCTGGGAATATATACCCCTACCATACCCATATCCCCATATTGTGGTAAGTACTTGACAAACGATAGACTGGTGTGGTAAGATAGAAACATCAGCAAAGGAGAAACCAACATGAGAAAGTACCGCCAAGTCACAGTCGTCAAAGCAGACACAGGTGAAGGTCGCAAGAGTTGCTTCATCATCAACAACGACGGCAACACACGCGCAGTTATCAACTGGAATGCCGACATGTTGCGTAACCGCGTCGATCACCTGATCGACGACCTGAAGGCTCAAGTCATCGATGGGATCATCAACGTCGACGCCGATCTAGGCGACTATGGTTACGTCACTGTCAGTACTGACTTGACACATCAATAGTAGATGTGGTAAGATAGAAACATGGACAAAGGAGATCCGATGACACAGAATGAAGAAACCGTCACCTGCGCCAAATGCGCCGCTGATACCCATTGGCTAGAAGTCTTTCCAGGCGGCATCTGCCTCGCCTGCCACGACCAAAAGACCAAGCACCTCACACCCGATGAACTGCTCGACCAAGTGATGAGCGGTTTCACGGTCAAAGCCATTCACACCAAGTAAATACTTGACACACCCAATATCGATGTGGTAAGATAGAAACATGATCAACAAGGAGACCAACACCATGAACACCACCACCAAACGTCAATTCAAGATCCACAACTACCGCGGCGTCAACATGAACCGCTGCCACGGCGGTTACTACACTGAAGGTCGCTCGATTCAATCGGGCAAGACGTTCACTGCAGGACTCACCGTCAACTTGGCAGACATGCGCAAGTTCATCGACATCGCGCTCGCGCTCGATTCGGTCACTTCAGCCGATGGCAAGATCATCGTCAACAGCGACAGCCAGATCAGCGCAGTGCAACACTGCACCTATAGCCGCTAATCAACAAACCAACAAACCAAAGGAGAAACCAACATGAAAACCAAAGACATCATCAAAGCAAACGAACCAGGCAACCACTACGACAGCACAGCGATTTTCCGCGTTCAGCAAAGTTTCGGCTTGAGAATGGTGCGACTGGCAACAGCAGAAGAACGAGCAGCAGGTTACATCAATGACCGCTGGTCGAACAAGAACAATGGCAAATCAGGATTCGTCACAGTCGTCGATATCGACATGGTCGACATCAACGGCGAGCGCCCAGGTTATAACGATTTCAACTTCATCGCCACCGCATTTGAAGACTCAGATAGACCACGTATCTGCAGTGACAAACGCGATCTATCAGTTCAGACGTTGCCAGTCAGCCAGATCGTTTGCCAGTTGAACGACAGTGAAAGTATCATCGACTGGTTCAACGCACTCACCGTGCGACGTGAAGAAGAAGCCAAAGAGAAAGAGATCCGTCAGGAAAGGCAAAAGCGCGACCAGATCACACATGAAGAGCGCGTTACCGAGATCCGCGAACGCCTAGAAACGTCATTCGGTCTCGGTTACTCAACGATCAGTGAACGTTTCGACCAATCCACTATCATGATCGGCAGCACCACGCTGCTCAAACTCGTCAAGGCAGCCGAGGCAGCAAAAGCCGCTGGACTAATCCAATAACCAACCACCAACCAAGAGAGGCGACAACCATGAACACACTCAACGATGACATAGAAAAAATGAAGTCAGACTACACATTCCTGCGTCACCTGCTGAACCAAGCCATGCGAATAAGGGAACGGATCAACACCAACTTCGGACTCGACGACGATGAGATGGTCGACGACCTGAAGCAGATGATGATTGCGACCAAGTTCGAGCAGGAGACACTGCTAGCCATGCTCAACGACGGCGACGTCGTCAGCGATCCGCTGTTGACGATCCGCGAAGCGAAGCAGGATCAATGATGATCGGATTCTTTGAACTGATGTGTCTAGCCGTTGCGTTCTTCGCCGCTGGTTGGCTCTGGCGCGACGAGAGCGCACAACGTGAAGAGGATAAACGCGCCGCACGTCGACGTGCTCACCGTTTGCGCCAGATGAACGACAACGACAGATCTACATACTAGACTGGGATAACTGAGCACCACCTAACCACGACGTGTCTGAGACGTCGAAAGGATCACCGTGCACTCTCTCACCAGAACAGCAGCCATATGCATAGCCGCCGCTATCGTACTCGTCGCACCAAGACCGAGCGCAAGTATCGCACCACAACCAGCCGTGCAGCGAGCCGTTACCCCGACAACGGCGGCGACCACCACTACCACCACTACGCTTGTAGCGTCATTCCCTCTAGACGCTCGCTGTGGCAAGTGGTGGTCGCTAGCACGGCAGATCGGATTCACCGAATCGATGATACCGACACTGGACAGAGTGATATATCGTGAAAGTAGATGCGATCCGAGCCAACATAACCCGAAAGACCCGAACGGTGGCAGTCACGGGCTAACCCAGGTAAACGGATTCTGGTGTCTACCATCGCGCTATTATCCGCTCGGATACTTGCAGACGATCGGCGTGCTCGACAGTTGTGCAGATCTCTATAAGCCGCGTGTGTCGCTGCGTGCGACTATGGCACTGATCAACTACAGTCGAGGTGTCGGTCTATGTGCGTGGTCACAATGGGCGTGGCTCGATCCGTGTGAAGACTGATCACACCACAAGTGTGATAAGATGTTCGACATGGATGACAACATCAGAATATTGCGCCCGTGTGGTACGTATGCTGCAGCACGCAGACATCAGCGACACGGTGAACCTATGTGCCAAGCCTGTAAAGCGGTGATCGCTGCACGGCAACGTGAGTTCTATCATCGTCGCAAGCGCGATGGCTCAGCCGTTTAGACCGTGCATCGTGTGCGGTGCACTGTCGCGTGCACGCACTCGTTGCGCCACCTGTGAAAGTCGCTATCAAGCAGCACGCAACGCAAGGCGCGCACACTATAAAGGCACTTACGCTCGACGTGCGCGTGAGGTGCGCCAGTCTGCTGTCATATGTGCGCTGTGTGGCAAACCACCGACAGCGAGCGATCCGCTGACTGCCGATCACATCATACCAGGATCAGTAGAGTCGCCGTTGCGTGCGGCTCATCGCTCATGTAACAGTAGTCGCGGCAACCGCGCAGATATATTGAGATAGTACGATGATGTCTTTTTTCTGGGCGAGACATATCTTCCTTACCCCTGTGCCCTCTCCCAGATATATCCTGGGAGACGCACTACCGCCTAGAGGCAGTCGTGCCTAGACCGAAGACAGGTGTTGGGCGTGGCGCTAAGCCGCAACCAACCGAAGTGCACCGCGCGCGCGGCAATCCAGGGCACAAGAAGATGCCAGCCGCACCAACACCTGAAACCGCTGTGGTGGTGATCGACGCCGATCAGATACCGATCGCGCCCGACTGGTGCAACGGCTACGGTGCTGAGATATGGCGGCGGCTCTGGATCGCTGGTAGACGACACCTGAGCGAGCAGCACGACACGGTCTTGATCTCTATGTTGGTGGAGAAGTTGCAATTGGTGAAGCAGTTACGTGACTGGCTCGGTGACGATGTCGAGCGCCGATGGTACACGACTGCTAATGGGCAGACGGTGACGCACCCAGCCGTCAAGCAGATAGAACAGGCTGATGCACAGATCACTGGTTGGTTGCAGTTGCTCGGTTTCACGGTGTCTGATCGCGCACGTCTAGGTCTGTTCGAGATCCGTGTGGCTAACGAGTTAGATGAGTATCGACGTCGTCACGGCAAGTAAACCGACCTGGTGCACGTCGTGGCGTGGCGGTGGTGCGACTGATGGTGACGCTGTGGTCGACTTCGCGCGTACGTTTCTACATGTGGAGAAAGGTGTGCGTGCTGGGCAGCCGCTCGACTTGGTCGATTGGCAGGTGGAGTTGCTGCGTGCGCTTTATTCGCGTGATGAGGCTGGGCGTAGGTGTTACCGTCGTGCGGTGATCGGTCTAGGTCGTAAGAACGGCAAGTCGTTGCTCGGATCTGTGATCGCGTTGCATGGTTTGATCGAAGGTGGTCATGGTGCTGAGGTGTATGCGGCTGCTGGCGATCGTCAGCAGGCGCGTGTGGTGTTCGACGAGGCGCGTAAGCAGGTGCAGAATTCGCCTGCGTTGAACGGGATCTGCAAGATCTATCGTGATGCGATCGCTGTACCTGCGACTGGTTCGGTGTTTCGTGTATTGTCAAGCGATGCGAAGTTGCAGCAAGGATTGAATCCGTCGACGGTTGTGTTCGACGAACTTCACGTGCAGAAAGATGACGAACTGTGGGATGCCTTGACGTTGGGATCTGGTGCGCGTGTGGATCCGTTGATCGTGGCGATCACGACGGCTGGTTACGATCTCGATTCGTTGTGTGGCAGGCTGTATCAGTTCGGCAAGCGTGTGTCGGCTGGTGAGGAAGAAGGCAAGTACTTCGGTTTTTGGTGGTGGCAGGCTGCTGATGACTGTGACGCTGGTGATCGTGTGCAGTGGCGTGCTGCGAATCCGAATATCGATATCGGTCTGCTCGATGTCGAGGATATGGAGTTGGCTCACAAGCAGACGAGTGACAGTGCGTTCAGGCGCTATCGTTTGAATCAGTTCGTGCGTGCACAAGAGTCGTGGCTTCCTGCTGGTGTGTGGGAGTCGAGCGCGCGACCCGATATCGAATTGCGTGAGGATCTGCCGATGTTTGTCGGTGTCGACATGGCGTTGAAACATGACTCTGTCGCTGTGGTGTGTGCACAGCAGCAAGACAAGTTGGTGGTGACACGTGCGAAGATCTGGTATCCGCAGGAGAGCGGTTTAGACGTGTTCGAGGTCGAGGCTCATCTACGTGAGTTACATGCGGTGTTCGATGTGCGCGAGTTCGCGTACGACCCAGCGTACTTTCAACGTAGCGCTGAGCAGTTGCTCGATGACGGTCTGCCGATGGTGGAATATCCGCAGAATCGTACGCGTATGGTACCTGCGTGCGGTAACGCTTATGAGTTGATCGTGAACAAGCGCGTGGTGCATGACGGATCGCCTACGTTTGTCGATCAGGTATTGTCGGCTGCGCAGCGTATGACTGATGAAGGCTGGCGTCTGAGTAAGGGTAAGTCGAAGCGTAAGATCGACGCGGCTATTGCGTTAGTGATAGCGCTTGACCGTGCTACGATGGTAAGTAGGCAAGACATAGTACCAGGCGTGATCGACGTTTGGAAGGAAGACGAGTGAACGAACGTATTACGGTGGCGATCCAGGTGGTAGGTCTCGTTGCGGTGTTTGTCGGTATGGCTATGTTTTCGCTTGGTGCTGCACTTGTGGTACTTGGTGTCGCATTGGTCGCGGCTGGTGAGATCAGATGACGTTGTTTAGGTCTGAGCGTCGCGCGTTGCCGTTGACGATCGATCCGTATCAGATCACTGGTCGACCACTGTATCAGAACTATTCTGGTGAACTCATCAACGAGAATACAGTGTTTGCGTCGAGCGCTGTGTTGTCGTGTGTCACGTTGATCGCTGATTCTATCGCTGCGATGCCGCTTGAGTTGACGCGTAACCGTGGCAACCGTGTCGAGGTGTTGCCGACGCCGAGTGTATTGATGAAACCGAACGATCACCAATCGATGTTCGAGTTCATTCATCAGTTGGTGTCGACGTTGCTGATTCACGGTTGCGCTTACATCTACGCGCCGCGTCGACCTGGTGAATTGCCGCCCGAAATGCGAGTGATTCACCCGAAGCACGTCGAAGACGCTGTCGACGCAGACGGCTCTTACTACTACATGATCGAGAAGCAGCGCTATGAGATGACCGATATTCGCGGTATCCATTGGTTGGTGTTGGCTGGTCATCATCGTGGTATCTCGCCGCTCGACGCGCAGCGCAACACGATCGGTATGTCACTGGCGATGGATCGTTTCCTGTCTGCGTTCTATGGTGACGGTGCGACGCCGAGCAGTGTGTTGGAGACTGACAAGCCGTTGACCAACGAGCAGGCGCGGATCTTGCGAGAGACTTGGGAAGACGCACATTACAAGCGTCGCAAGCCAGCAGTGTTGAGCAACGGTCTGAAGTGGCGCAGTATCACGACAAGCGCTGCCGATATGCAAATGCTCGAACATCGTGAGGCTATCGTACGTGACATCGCGCGCGTGTATCGCGTGCCGTTGCACATGATCAGTGGCACTGGTGGCGATTCGCAGACGTATCAGAACGTCGAGCAGGCTGGTATCAACTTCGTACGGTACACACTACTTCCTTGGATGCGACGTATCGAAGACTGTTTGAGCGACATGTTGCCGATCACGCAGCATGTGCGTTTCGACGCTGAGGAGTTCGAGCGTGCAGACTTGACGACGCGCGTGCGTGCACAGCAGATCGAGATAATGAGCGGCACATTGACGCCGAACGAGGCACGTGCCGACAACAACCGCGAACCTTACGAAGGTGGCGATCAGTTCATTATGTCGGTTCAGGGAACTGCGCTCGCTGGTATCGATGGTGGCGAATTGCCAGTGCTCGGCACTGACGCTGATCCGAACAAGAATGTGATAGAGCCGCTGTGAGATCGACGGTTGTGACAGTCGCGGCGACACCTACTCTCGTCGTGGCGAGCGATGACAAGAACCGCACTGTCTATGTGCACAACTCTGGCGGTGCGAAGGTCTACATCGGTGGCAGCGATGTGACTACCGCGAACGGCTATCACCTCGCCAATACGGAGTCTGTTGAGATCTTCATTCCGATTCGTGAGACTTTGTATGCTGTGGTAGCCTCTGGCACTAACGCTGTCAATGTATTGATGCCAGATCTGGATTGATCAATGCCTTACGGGATCAGCGACTCACAACCAGATTGCAGCGGTTGGGCTACTGTGAAACAGAACGCTGACGGATCGTACGAGACCGTTGCATGTCACGACACGAAGCAGGCTGCTATCGATCAGATGGTGGCTGTGTCGATCGCTGAGGAGATCGAGCCGCTCGGTGAGGTCGGTCGACGTGCCGAAGGTGAAGAGATCTTGGTGATCGATCTTGACGAGACGTTGGTTACTCAGAGTCGCGAGCCGTTGCGTGCGGCTGTAGACGCGGTGAATGCGTTGGATATGCCAGTTTTTATCGTGACTGGTCGAGAAGAGGCACAGCGAGAGACGACCTTGGAAGACCTCGCTTCGGCTGGTATCGATTATGACGCGCTGTACATGATGCCCGAACCCGATATGGACATAGCGACTTACAAACACGACGCAGTTGCTATGTTGATGCAGGAAGGCTATGAGATCAGTGCGTTTGTCGATGACAATGCAGACAACCGCAAGGCTGTCGCTGCGCTCGGTGTCCTAGTTTTGACTCCAGACAAGTTCGTGATCTCAGTGAAGACCGAGACTGAGATGGAGATCGAAGAACCAGAAGAAGAACCTGGATCCGAAGACGAATCAGATATGGAAGACGACAGCCGCGCTGTGCGTGCGAATCTTGTCGCGCCTGTGTTTATGGCGCGTAGCGCTGCACGTGGCTTGACTTTGCATGAGCAAGGTCTGTCTGGTGACGGACTCGTACCTGCGACTGTCGCTGACGCGCGACGCATGGCTAATGGTGAGGCATTGAGTGAACGTAAGTGGCGTCGCATTCCAGGTTGGATTGCTCGTCACATGATGGATCTCGACGCTGTCGAAGGCGACGAGATCACGCCAGGTTTGGTCGCTATGTTGTTGTGGGGTGGCGGTTCGAATAAGACGACAGCGCGTCGTGCGCAAGCATACGCTGAGCGGATCGTCGCGCAACTCGATGCAGATACTGGTGAACGGAAACGCACACCTGGCGATTACACTGGCAACAATATGCCTACGGTTGTCGATCAGGTGCGTTGGATCAGTGACACTATCAGCGAGAATCGTTCTGTCGCTTACACCACTCTCGAAGTGCGCGCCGAAGGCGACAGCAACACGTTGGTCGGCTATGCTTCGGTGTTCGATTCGCCCAGTGAGCCGATGCCGTTCGTGGAGTATGTGCGCAAAGGCGCGTTCGCCAAGACATTGAATGATGGCGCTGATGTGCGGCTGCTCATCGACCACGAAGGCGTGCCGTTGGCGCGCACGAAGTCTGGTACGCTGATGCTCGAAGAAGACGATCGTGGTTTGCGTGTCGAGGCTACGCTCGATCCGATGAATCCTGATGCGCAGCGTGTGTTGTCTGCGATGAAGCGCGGCGATCTGTCGCAGATGTCGTTTGCATTCCGCACGGTGAAGGAATCGTGGAACAGCGATCGCACGATCCGCGAGTTGAAAGAAGTGCAGTTGTTCGATGTGAGCGTCGTGACCTACCCAGCGTACGAGGATACTATTGTAAGCCTGCGCAGTCGACAGCCTGTTACTGTGGAAACGTCAGGTTCGCTGAGTCTGCGTCAAAGGCAGATTCAGATAGCCCGACAGCGCTAGCCGAGTCGCAGCCGACGCCAACGGCGTCACTGAGTGACATCACTCGCGGAAGCAACATCAGTCACTCAACAACGAGGTATCAAACTCATGAAGTACACAGACAAACTGCGAGAGAAGCGCGACGCTTCGCTCGCGCGCGCCGAACAGATCACCGCAGTCGCGGTGTCTGAGTCGCGTGACATCACCAAAGACGAAGATGCGGAGATCGCGAAGGCACTTGAAGAAGTGCGCGATCTCGACGAGCAGATCAAGCGTCATGCCGAACTCGAAGAGCGCGCAGCAGCCGCTGTCGAGACTCGTCGTGAGAAGGCTGTCGACGTGGTCTCGGTGAAGTCCGAGCCGCGCACCTACCGCGCCAATGGCGATCACTCGTTCATTCGCGACGCGTACGCCGCTCAGTTCAACGGCGATTTCGCCGCCCGTGAGCGTCTCTCGCGCCATATGAACGAAGAGCGCGTCGAGCGCCGTGACGTGACCAGCAGCAACTTCAGCGGTTTGGTCGTTCCTCAGTATCTCACGGATCTGGCAGCGCCGTTGGCGCGTGCAGGTCGCCCGACTGCGGACATCGCGCGCAAGCATCAACTGCCAGCCGCTGGTCTGACGATCAACATCAGCCGAGTCACCACTGGCTCGTCTGTTGCTGAGCAGACCGAAGGTGCAGCCGTCTCTGAGACGAACATGGATGACACCTTGCTGACGATCAACGTGAAGACGTTTGCTGGTCAGCAGAACGTGTCGCGTCAGGCGATCGAGCGTGGTACTGGTGTCGACAGTCTGGTGATGGCGGATCTCGTTTCTGCCTATCACACGGCTCTCGATGCAGACGTGGTGAACACCGTCAAAGTCGGCAACGGCAACACCGTTACCTACACCGACGCTTCTCCGTCAGTTGCAGAACTGTACCCGAAGATCCTCGATGCCGTGCAGAAGATTCAAACGAACTTCTTCGGTGGACCGAATGTAGTTGTGATGCACCCGCGTCGCTTGGCGTTCATTTTGGCTGGTGTCGATTTGCAGAACCGCCCGTTGGCGCTTCCGCAGTCGCACAACCCGATGAACACCGTCGCGACTGGCGCAGGCTCGGTCGTTTACGGCAACAGCGGCTACACCATCGCAGGGCTACCTGTGGTGACTGATGCCAACGTGCCGACCAACCTCAACGGCGACCAGGATGCCATCTACATCGGCAACACGCAAGAGTTGCACCTGTGGGAAGAAGGCAATGGCGAGCCGATGATGTTGCGCTTCGAGCAGCCGAAAGGCGCTGAACTCGACGTTCAGATGATCGTCTACGGCTACTCCGCCAACTCGGTCGGTCGCTATCCCAAGGCTTGGGCTGAGATCATCGGCTCAGGACTCGCAGCGCCGACGTTCTAACGTCGTCTAAACGATGAATGCACGCGCGGCGTGCTGGCGGTCTGATAGACTGCTGGCACGCCGCACGCGTTTATGAAAGGCACAACATGAGCAAGATAATCGACGCTCTACTGGTTGAACGGACAGGCTGCGAGCGTAGCGGTAAACACGAACGTGTCGCCGCTATCGACGCGCAGTTACGTGCTCTTGGCTATCACCCAACCGTTGAAGTTGAGACTGCCGCTGTCGAACCGAAAGTAGAACGCAGTGCGAAACGCAAAAGCAAGAAGCGTGAAGCCTGATGGCTATCGAGAACGGCTATTGCACGCTCGCTGAAGTGAAGTCGGCGTTGCGGATCAGTGACAGCACAGACGATTCACTATTGGAGAAGGCTATCGAAGGCGCATCGCGACGTATCGACGGCTACACAGGTCGTTTCTTCTATCAGCAGACTGCGACGATTCAACTGTATGCGCGCGACATCTATGCGTTGCAATTACAGAACGATCTGGTGTCGATCACCACGTTGAAGACAGATGATGAAGGCGATGGCACATTCAACACGACTTGGACTGCGAATACCGATTACCAGTTGCAACCGTTGAACGCTGTGCTGCAGTCGCGACCTTATAATCGTATCGTCGCAGTCGGCGGTAAGACGTTTCCTATCATGATCTTGCCTGATCTGCCAGGTGTGGAGATCAACGGCGTCTGGGGCTGGTCTGCCATACCAGACGACGTACGCGAGGCGTGCGTGTTGTTATCGATGCGCGGTTTCGCACGGTATAACGCAGCGCTCGGTGTGGTCGGATTCGCGGATATGGCGATCCAGGTGCGTAGCGTCGATCCAGACGTGCGCGATCTCCTGTCGCCTTACGTGCAGTATGGCGTTGCCTGATGCCAGCGACAGTCTCTCAGGTCGCCACTGGGCTGAAGAACAGATTGGCGACGATCAGCGGTTTGCGCACTTACAACTACCAGCCTGAGCAGATAAATCCGCCGATCGCCTATCCAGTTTTGAACTCGGTCGAGTTTCACCGCGCATTCGGTGGCGGAGATGTCGTCATGTATTGGTCTGTCTACGTCATAGTCGGTAGATACACCGACAACCGTGCCTTCAACGACATCGACGACTATCTGGCGTATGACGGTGCCAAGTCGTTGCGTGCGGTGCTTGAAGGTGAACCGACTCTGGGCAATGTGGCGCGTACTTTGGTGGTGGCTAACAGTTTCGCTATCGAGCCACAGACACAGGCTGATGCCGAGTTCCTGACCGTTCGCGTCGACGTGACGGTACATGCTTGAAACGCGCACTGTCGTTTGTGGTGTAGGCTGTTTGTGATGGCTACCTACAAAGTCACAAGTGATCGATTCGCTGGCAAGAAGCGCGGCGAGATGGTGAACGACAGCGATCTCGCTGACGTGAACGTTGAAGCGCTGCTCGCCAGTGGGCACATCGAAGTTGTGCGTAGTGGGAAGTCTGACAAGCACTCTCAGGAAAGCGAGCAATAATCGTGGCACAACTTGTTCTTACCAATGCTGACATCACCGTGAACGGTGTCGTACTCAGCGACAGGGCTAACAGCGTCGAATTGAACTACGAAGTAGATAGCGTCGAAATCACAGCCTTCGGTGATACTGGGCATAAATTCACTGGTGGTCTCCAAAACCTGACTTGCTCTATCGAGTTCATGCAGGATTTCGCTGCTAACGAAGTGGAAGCAACGATCTATCCGTTGGTTGGCACGACCACCACGGTGACTGTGCGACCGAGCGCTGCTGCTACTTCATCGACGAATCCACTCTATACCATCACTGGTGCGTTTTTGGCTTCGCATCAGCCAGTGGCAGGCGCGGTGGGCGAGTTGGCGATGACCAGTCTCACGTTTACTGGTGGATCGCTCGCTAAGACGACTGGCGCGTAATCAATCTCTCTACAACTGAAGGACAGGTGACAGTATGAAACTCGCGATGACTGTGAAGCCGATCGACGGCGACGCATTCGATGTGATTGCACGGTTCGGTGACTTCGTAGCGTTTGAACGCACCTGGAATCGTTCAGTTGCGAAGTTCGAGAGTGAGATGCGATTGACTGACATCGCGTGGCTCGCGTGGAATGTGTGCAAGCGCACTGGTCGCACCACTGCAGCGTTCGACCCAGAGTGGATTCAGTCTGTCGATGAAGTCGTGTTGAAAGACGAGGCTGCTGAACTCCCTTTGGACTGAACAGCGCGCATTGGGTGGTTGCGTCGCTGGCGTGTGAAACTGGTATCGCACCGAACGATCTAATGGCTGAGACACCTGAGATGTTGCACACTATGCTGGAATACGTGCATTGGCGTAACGAGCAGCAACGCAACGCGAACCGTCGTGGTCGCAAGTCGATGAATCCGCTGCTATGAAGACATCGATGAAAGTGGTCGGTGTCGCTGAGGCTATGCGTCATATGCGTCAATATGAGAAAGATCTCTTCAAAGAAGTGAAGACGCAGATGGATCAGAGCGCACAACCGCTCGCACAGCAGGTCGGTGGTGACTTCCCTGATCGTGTGCTCACCAACTGGACTGGTAGCGAACCGACGAAACGACGCAAAGAAGGTAAACGCTTTCCTACTTATGAGGCTGCGAACGCACGCGGCATGGTCAAGCCGAAGGTCGGTATCGGGCGTGTGCGCAACGGTGAACGTAACATCTTGCGCATCCAACAGATGTCGCCTGGTGGTGCTGTGCTCGACGGCGCTGGTAGCAAAACTGACAACATCTTCGTTCGCAACTTGGATACTTACGCACCAACCAAAGGCAAGAGCAAACTCGGCAGGTCACGTTCACGCGTGTTGTATAGAGGTGTGGAGAAGCGCATGCCGCTGGTCGAGACCATCGTGGCTCGTTCGATCGAATTGACTGATAAGATGGTGCAGCAGGCTATCAACGCACGCGGAAAGGCGTAACCAGTGGCGTTAGGCGTAAACATCGTCAGCGAATTCGATTCTAAAGGTATCCGCAAGGCGCTGACTGAGTTCAAGAAACTGGAAGGTGCTGGTGCGAAAAGCACTTACGCGTTGCGCACCTTCGATTCTGCGATCAGTAACGGCATCGGAAACTTGGCGAAGTTCGGTGGTATCGCCGCCGCCGCTATCGGCGGTCTTGGCGCGTACATGGTGAAAGGTGCTGAGTACGCTAAGCAGGCTGATGATCGCTTGGTGTCTGTCGCCAATTCGATGAAACTGTTCGGTGACAACGCCGATATCGTGGCTGGTCGTCTGCAGAAACTCGCGGATGCACAAGAGTATGAACTCGGTGTCACTGCTGAGACGATCAAGTTGACGCAGGCGAAGTTACTGACGTTCGCTAACATCGGTAAGACCGCGAATGAAGTCGGTGGTGCGTTCGATCGTGCGACTGTCGCTGCTGTCGACTTGGCTGCTGCTGGTTTCGGCGCGGCAGAACAGAACGCGGTACAACTCGGTAAGGCGTTGCAAGATCCGATCAAGGGTATCACTGCACTGGCGCGTTCGGGTGTGACGTTCACCGATTCGGAAAAAGCGAAGATCAAGGCGTTGGTCGAGTCAAACAAAATGCTCGAAGCGCAAGACACGTTGTTGAAGGCTATCGAGACGCAAGTCGGTGGCACAGCGGCGGCGACGACGACTGATACATTCAGGATCTCAGCAGCGTTCGGACATGTGCGCGACGAGATCGGCACTGCGTTGCTGCCGATCATCGAGAAGTTCGCTGACTTCATGCAGAAGAAAGTCGTACCGTTCGCTAGTGAGGCAGGTCGTGTATTCGGTGAGCAAGGCTTCGGCGGCGGCATCAAGTTCTTGGTGACTCAGTTTCACGGTTTCTTGCAGAGTGGCAATAAAGTGGTCGACATCATGCTTGCGTTGGGCACAGCGTTGGCTATCTTGAAAGGTGTCACCATCGCTGCGACGATCTCGCAGAACCTGTTCAATGTCGCACTGTTCTCCAACCCGATCGGTATCGTCGTTGCGGCGATCATCGCGTTCGCTGTCGCTGTCGCAGCGGCATATGTGCGATTCGAAGGCTTCCGCAAGGTCGTCAACACAGTCATCAATGCGATCATCGGCTACTTCGAGTTTATGATCAATGTTTGGATCAAAGCGATCAACTTCGTTATCAAAGGTGTGAACCTGTTCGGTGGTGTGCTTCGCGCCGTAGGGATCAACATGCCCAAACTCGGTGAGATCGGTGAAGTCACGTTTGGGCGTATCAGCACAGCGGCAGCAAAGACAGTCACGAAAGTGAAAGACGTGACGCAGGCTATCATCGACGCCAAAAACGAAGAACGCCGTCTAGAATCTGGCGGCACTGGTGGCGGTGCTGGCGGTGGTGACGACGACGGTGGTGTCGGCGGCGGTGTAGCCAAAACCGTCAAGACTGCCAAGGAGAAACTGAAGGAATATACAGACGCGTTGAAAGGCGTGTTGAGCGCCGAGAAATCGATAACAAGCACCAGTAAAGACAGTCAACGGGCACGCGACGATCTGACCAAGGCGACACAACGCGTCACGGCTGCACAGGCTAAGTTCAACCAAGTGACACGCGGCTACGGCGCTGACAGTAAAGAGGCGCTCGACGCTATGCGCAAAGTGCAAGACGCAGCCAAACGTCTGCGTGACGCGAACCTGTCGCAGCAAGACGCGGTGCGCAGTCTTGCCGCTGCTGAGAAGAAACTTGCTGATCTGCGTGCGTTGCGCGCAGATCCAGAAGACGTGTCTGCTGCAGAACGAAAGGTCGAACGCAGCAAATACAGCACCGAAGAGGCTGTTTTCCGCGTCAGCGAGGCTGAAGCCGAACTAGCGAAAGTGCGACTGGATCCAGAGTCGAATGCTGTCGATATCCGACGTGCGGAGATCGCGCTCGCTGAAGCGAAACTCAGCGTCACCGATTCGACACTTGCGCAACGCGACGCGGAGAAAGACCTGGCTAAGTTGCGAGATCTGGCTGCGTCACCGACCGAACTCGCTGACGCGGAACGCGAACTTGAGAAGGCGAAGTACGCAGTCGAAGACGCGACACAAGCCGTCAAAGACGCAACGATCGAACAGAGTGTCGCACAGGTGTTCTATACCGAGATCGTCGACGGTGCGAAAGAGGGAAGTGAAGCGTACACCGAAGCGTTGAAAGATCTGCGCGACGCGCAAGAAGCCGAACGTGACGCAAGTGAGAAAGTCACCGATCAGTTGTGGCGCGAATGGGAAGCGACCAATGCACTGCGTGAAGCGAAAGAGAAACTCGCTGAGGTGGGCAAAGAAGTAGGCGGCGGTATCGTGACGCGTGCGACTCAACGCTTCCAGGAGAGTTTGCCGACTGTCGCGACTACGGGATTCACGCCAGTCGACCAACGTACGATGCCAGACGTAGTGACGATCACCAACAACATCAATGCTGGTATAGGCGCGGATTCACGTGAGATCGCACAGGTGATCGTCGACTCGTTACGTGACTACGAACGCTCGAACGGTTTCATACCTGTGACCGCGCAATACGCCATCGCTATCTGATATGGCGACGACACTAAAGTCGGGCGAGCAGATCGCCGTCTTCATGGAACTCGGTTTTCCAGTCGATGTGTTCACGTTAGACAGCGCGACAGACGGCGTGTTGAACAGCGACTATCTCGATGGTACGTTGATCGGTGACGACGTCTCACCGTATATCCAAAACCTGTCGATCGCTCGTGGTCGCTCATCACAGTTGGATCAGTTCAGCGCAGGTCGTTGCACAGTCGAACTGCTCAACAACGACAGGCGATTCGATCCCATCAACGAGTCGTCGCCATACTGGGATCCGATCACCGAGCGCACAGGAATCCTGCCACGTCGCAAAGTAACCGTGCAACTGAACGGGATCGACGTCTACGTAGGTCGTATCGCAGATATCGACGTGAACTACGACTTCAACAACTTGAGTACTGTCACGGTGTCTGTTGTCGATGACTTCGTGTTGTTGGCGAATGCGTTCACCAGCACAGCGTTCACACCGACAGAAGAACTGAGCGGTGCGCGAGTCACGTCGATCCTGGATCGCACAGAGATCTCGTACCCTGCCGCGACACGCGACATCTCCACTGGTACGACCACGCTCGGCGCTTATCAGGTCGACGCGAACACCAACGCGCTATCCTACCTGCAACAGTGTGCTGAAGCAGAACGCGGTTTGTTCTTCATCGCGGCGAACGGCGACCTGACGTTCACGGATCGCGTCGATTCGCAATTCGTACCTGCGATAGTCACCACATTCAGCGACACAGGTAGCGACATACCGTACCAGTCGCTAGATGTCATCTACGGGCAGGAGTTTCTCTACAACCGTATCCAAGTGACGCGCGACGGTGGTACACAGCAGGTGGCTGATGACAACGCCAGTCAGACCGAGTTCGGGATATCGACTTACGCTCTCGACAATGCATTGTTCGCCAGTGATACGCAAGCGCTGGCGTTGGCTGATTCATTGCTGTCTGAGTTTAGCGAGCCGCGTTACCGCTTCGACAATATACGTGTCAATCTGACTGGTTTGAGCAATATCGATCGTGACGTGGTGAATGCTCTGGAGATCGGTGACATCATCGAGATCACACGCACCTATTCGACTGGTACACCAGCGTCAGTCACTCAGCCTTATGCTATCGAGCGGATTGCTCACTCGTTGACGGCTGGTGCGCATGTGATCGAGTTCGGTTTGCGTTTCGCTACGTTGGTCTTCCAGTTCATTCTCAACGACGCGACCTACGGCGTGCTTGACGCCGACAACGCGCTAGTATAGTGTAAACTGGTCACATGGCAGGTGCAGGTATCAAGTTGTTCGCCAGTGGTGACGTACTCACGGCTGCGCAAGTCAACACCTACTTACAAGATCAGGTGATCGCACGGTTCGCTACTACTGCGGCACGCGACGCTGCCTACGGCGGTGCAGGTGAACCGACACTAGCAGAAGGTATGTTCGCTTATATCGACGCCGATAACAGCGTGTATTACTACACAGGTAGCGCGTGGCAGAAATTCGGTATCACAAACGACGATGATCAGTTGGTGCTTGCAGCATCGCTGTTCGCATAGGAAGGCTAAACGATGGCAACATATAGCAAGATTCATCTCAGCGGCTCGACTGACGGCAAACTCATCAAGGTTGCGCAGACGGCGACTGCTGGCACGACGATTCACACAGGTTCGTCGACGGCGACGACATACGACGAAGTGTGGCTTTATGCGGTGAACTCGGATACGACCGATCGCAAGTTGACGATCGAGTTCGGTGGCACGTCAGCACCCGACGACTTGATTGAGCAGACGATCACCGCCGAGTCTGGCTTGTTGCTGGTGGTCCCTGGACTTGTCATCAAGGGCAACGCGACTGCGCTCGTGGTGCGTGCGTTTGCGGCTACTGCGAATGTGGTGATGGTCGGCGGTTATGTGAACCGCATCACCGCATAGGCGGCTGACGATGCGTTTCGGTGAGCGCACACGCTCAGGTACTTCGGTAAGCGGCTGGACTAAGCGTGCGACTTCGGGTGCGACTTATGGCGTGGCGACGGGCGGCACTTCGTCAAGCATCACGGTCGGCGGTCAGAACTACACGCTTCTCACCTTTACAGGTGACGGCACTTTGACGGTTTCTAAGGCTGGTCTGTTTGATGTGATGTTGGTCGGAGGCGGCGGTGGTGGTGGTGCGGTTGGCACTGTCGGCGGTGGCGGCGGCGGTGCTGGCGATGTGTTTGATACGACGCTTTATCTATCGGCTAATCAAACGGTGACGGTAGGTGGCGGTGGTGCGTTGTATTCGTCAGGCAACTTCTCTGCGGTGTTCTCATCTGAAACAGGTGTAGTTGCTACGGGCGGCGGCGGCGTAAACGGCTACCCAATGGGCGCATCATCAAG
>SXGQ01355013.1_pt1 | contig 32824 bp, 31 predicted proteins | sample 3178371 | NCBI WGS metagenome assembly SXGQ01 (sample SAMN11356859, study PRJNA531348) | freshwater metagenome | isolation source: freshwater sample F1-20 | place: China: Fuxian Lake, Yuxi | collected 2017-12-25
CGTGATCATCGCGGTGGGCACCGTGTTCTTCCTGGCCGAACTGGGCGACAAGACCATGCTCGCGACCGTCACCCTCGCGACGGACAACGAGATCGTGGGCACCTGGGCCGGCTCGACACTCGGCATGGTCGCCGCTGATGCACTCGCGATCGGCGTCGGCAAGGCACTCGGTGACCGCCTGCCGGAACGCGCGATCAGGATCGGTTCGGCAGTGGCTTTCTTCGTGTTCGGTGGCTTGATGCTGCTCGACGCCCTCCGGTGACATCTAGGTTGGCCGTGTGAACCTGTTCGGCGAGGTGGTCGTGACCATGCTGGTCATCCTCGACCCGCCGGGCAACGTGCCGATCTTCCTCGCTGTCACCCAACGCCTCACGGAGAAGGAACGGAACAAGGCGTCGTACCTTGCCATCGGCACGGCCTTCTTGGTCATCTCTCTCTTCGCCATCGGTGGCCAGACCATTCTCGACTACCTGAATGTGTCCGTGCCCGCGCTGCAGGGTGCGGGCGGGTTGCTCCTGTTGCTTGTCGCCCTGCAGTTGCTCTACGGCAAGGGGCACGAGAACTCGTATGAAGTCGCCTCGCCGGAGCAGCGCACCTCGGTGGCGATGGTCCCCCTGGGGACACCGCTGCTCGCCGGCCCCGGCACGATTGTGGCGACGATCGTGTTCTTCCAGGAGGCTGACGGTGCATCGCAGTGGCTGAGTGTGCTCGCGGGCATCGCAGTGGCCTTGTCTGTGAGCCTTGTTGCGCTGCGGTTCAGTGGCTTGGTGGTGAGGCTCGTCAAGCCGGCCGGCGTGGTGCTGCTGGCGCGGGTGGCCGGCATGATCCTGGCCGCAGTCGCGGTGCAGATGATCGCCGACTCGGTGACTGCCTTCGTGCGCGCAGTCTGACCGTCAGGTACGACTGATTGACCGGCACTCCCTGGTGACGAGATAGCCGTTTAGTTCGTCGGCTATGAAGCGGGCATCGTCCAGGTTTGTTGTGAAGACCGACCAATTCTTTCCCGCCGCAATCGCGAGGTGCCGGGCCCCCCGTAGGCGGGCCAGCATGCACCCCATGGGGGAGGTCGACATGTGGACGGACTCGATCGCGACTTGCTCACTGTCGTACACGGCCAGATCGAAGCGCTTTTCGCCCACGTCGCACTTGGCGGACACCAGCCCCATGTCCGGGATCGGTTGCTCACCGTGGAGGAGACACGCAAACCCGAGGGACCCGAGTCGTTCCGACAGTTCGCCCACGGAGACATCCCATGGAGAGGTGGGGGCGTTGTCCTTTTCCCATGGCCAACCTGCCTGGCTCTGCCTCTGGGTCAGCATTCCCAACCCGAACACCTGGACCAGGATGACGCAGTTCAGGAGGGTCTCTGCGATGCGGTGCCGGCGGGTCTTGCTCATGGGGTCCCCCTTCGGTCAGGAGCCATGCTGGCTGCTCGGTGGGACAGGGTTAGGACAGTGGGTTTTAGAAAGCAACTTATTGAAAAATAGAGGTTTGGATCGTGTGCTATAGTGTCACCTCTACCATAAAGGAGCACATGGGACTTTTCACCTTCTACCTGGGATATCGCCACGGAAAGAAGAAGGCCGCCAGGCGCCGGGCCCGTGAGGAATGGGCCACCCAGGACTGGTCCACCGAGGACTGGTCCGATGACGATCCTGAGTGCGAGAGCTGCGGGTACCTCGCCAGCCAGCACGACGACGAGGGCACCTGCCCCTCCTACTCCTGAGCCACTCCGGCAACTTCCCCTCAGCTCCCGTTCACCAAACCCAAAGGACCCCATTGACCCACCAGACCAGCCTCATCGACGTACTCAGTTCTGCAGGGGAGGTCGAGACGACGTTGTCACGCGGCGTCCCGCATCCCCAAGCACTCGTCCCCTCGGCATACCCAGACCCGCAAGGAAGGACCGATGCCCGGATCCGCACCATGGAGTCGGAGAGGGACGGCGTGGAGGTGCTCCATCTGGACATCACTGTCGGGAACTTCTGCGATGACGTGGACCTGGACCGTCTCACGGGGTGGGCCGCCGGTATGGCATTCGCCGACTTCGGTCATGTGTTCGTCGGTGCATACAGACACAGCAAGGAGGCGTTCGAGGGCAAGGTGCTTGTCCGGCACAGCATTCCCCTCGCGCAGGTGGACGGACAGACAATCCGGGTCGTCGTTGACGGCATGCTCCGGCTCTGGCAGGACGCCTCGCGTGAGCTGCTGAGGAACCGCACCCAGTACAGGCACGAGCGCAACCGAGCCCGGATCCGCGCGCGACGCGAACAGCGCCGGCACATGCTTCTGACTGACGCGAGGCTTCGCCTCGACTCCCTGGTTGGCCTCGAGCCGGTGAAGGATCTCGTGCGGCAGCTTGTCGCCCGCCAGGAGATCAACAACCTGCGGACTGAGCACGGGATGAAGGCATCCACGATGTCCCCGCATCTCGTGTTCACGGGCAACCCGGGCACCGGGAAGACCACCGTGGCACGGATAGTCGCCGACATCTACAAGCAACTCGGGATCCTCTCGAAGGGGCACGTGGTGGAGGTGGACAGGAGCGGGCTCGTGGCCGACTACGTGGGACAGACCGCCACGAAGACGCTCAAGGCCTGCCAGTCCGCCAAGGGCGGGGTGCTCTTCATTGACGAGGCGTACTCGCTTGCCCGCAGTTCGGGGCATGACTTCGGCCAGGAGGCAATCGAGACGCTCCTCAAGTTCATGGAGGACAACCGCGGTGACTTCGTGGTGATCGTGGCCGGATACCCGGACAGGATGCGGCGCTTCATGGAGTCGAATCCCGGTCTTGACAGCAGGTTCGACCAGACAGTCCACTTCCCTGACTACTCGGAGACCGATCTCATGGAGATCCTCGGCAACATGGTTAGCGAGGCTGACTACGAGTTCGGGCCGGGTGCCCGTCACGCCGCATTCAACGTGGTGCGGGCACTGCCGCGCGGCAAGAGCTTCGGCAATGCACGCGAGATGAGGCGGCTACTGGATGCAATCACCGGCCGGCACGCCGAACTTCTCGCAGGTCGTGAAGGGATCACCGCAACGGACCTGAAGCGGATCACCGCTGAGTCAGTCCCGGAGCCGGAGCACATCAGGTTTGAGTTTGTCGAGGTGCCGAGTTCCTGACGGCAGAAGCGAGACCTGGCTGCGTGTATTCTCTTGGCTTGAGTCGACCGTGACACAGGGGGAAACATGTCAGATCCATTTGCCTATCCAGCACCGCCGACGCCGCCCGCAGGCGGCCAGAAGGAGAAGATCGCGGCCGGGCTGCTCGCAATCTTCCTCGGTGCGCTCGGTATCCACAAGTTCTATCTCGGTGGGAAGCAGCAGCGGAATGCAGGGATTGTGATGCTCCTGGTGAGCGTGCTCGGTTTCTGCTTGTTCTTGATCGGACCCATCGTCATGGGGATCATTGCCCTCATCGAGGGGATTGTGTACCTGACCAAAGACGATGCTGCTTTCCAGGCCGAGTACGGAATCGGTGACAAGGCCTGGTTCTAGTCTCATTGCCGCGATCGGGGTCGTCCTGTCGGCCGGAGTTGGTGCTGGTCAGTACGCACTCTGGTTGGAAGGCCAACCGTCACTGTGCCCGGTCTCGCGATGGACGGGCTCACCGTGTCCCCTGTGCGGTGGCACCCGGGCGGCTCTCTATCTGGTCTCCGGACAACCACTCGAGGCACTCGAGAGGAACCCTGCAGTCACAATCGGTCTCGCGTTGGCGGCCTTGGTGACCGCGCGTCACCTGGTCAGGCAGTCGACTGGTCCGGCTGTGTCATCGTGAGGAAGGCATCCTTGCCGACCACGGACAAGAAGACGCTCGCGCGGCTCGCACCGACGTAGGCAAGTGTCGGGTCGGGCTCGTCATCGAGGTCCACGAGGATGATCGCAAGACGTTCGAGGCCTTTCGTGCGGTGCACGGTCTCGCAGATGATGGTGTCCTCATCGCGGTCTCGCCACTGAGTCAGTCTCCAGTCGTCCGCAAGACCCTCGGTGACTGCGTCGCGCGTCGCCCGGTGGGGAACCAGCACAGCGATCTCGTTCAGTGGGATGCCCAGTTCCTCCACTGCATAGGCGATGCTCTTTTTCACAGCCTTGATGCACTGCCGCATCCCCGTCGCGCGGTGGTACTGCACCGGTGGTCCGGGTGCCACACTCAGCGGCAGGGGCGCCCCGCCCAGTCTTCTCACGACCTCACCGATGTGTCCTGAGTTGCGGACGTTGTGCGTGAGTTCCAGTGTGGTGACGCCGGTGGGGGGCAGCCAGTCGGTGAAATAGATCGTCTGCTTGCTGTCAGCCATCATGTAGAGCCGGCCGTGCTCACGGTCATGCATCAACCTTTCGATGATGCTGAGCCACGCCGGCCTGAAGTCCTGGGCCTCGTCGATGATGACAGTGTCGAACCGCCACGAAATGCGCTCGATGTTCTCCAGAAGGGCGGTGGGGAGGTCCTCATTCCAGTACTTCTGGACGGTCGTCTCGTCGGAGCCGTCCGGCGGCACAGCGGGTGCCGCTTCACCGAGCAACCGGCGGAGAATCGCGTGGAAGTTACCGACCATGTAGGGGACAGCGAGTGTCGATTCGAGGCTGCCCACGATTTCATCCACCCGATCCCTCGTGGTGCCGGCGAGGGGTGCGTTGAAACACACGTACAACGTCGACTCTCCCCTCAGCAGGGCACGTCTGAACCACCGCAGAGCCACGAACGTCTTCCCTGTCCCGGCCGAACCGCGCAGATAAACACGCTTGTTCTCGTCCAGGCCAATCACTGGGCCGAGGCGATCTGAGGACGTCTGGAGGATGCGGGTAGTGACTCCGGCCGCCCTGCTTCCGTCAACGGACAGCTGGTCGATGTCCGGCCTGAGTGCCTTGATGAGATTGTGGAGCTCTGAGGAGTCGACTGAACGGTCCTTGGCCATCGCGTCCAGGGCGGCTGCTGGGTGGTCCAGTTCCAGTTTCGTGAACACCATCTCGCGCGGGCAGTCCGGACCGCCGCCCTGCTCCGGAAAGTCGACGATGTCCGGGAACGCGACGACCTTCTCGAGGTGGAGCTTCCCCGCATCGACCTTTGCGCTCTTCAGCCGCTTGAGAAGTGCGTACTTGGCGTCGTTGACCTGGACGGCAGGGTTCTTGATGGGGACTCCGTTGCTTCTCCACGTTCCCTCATCGAGGGTGATGATGCCCCCCTTCACTTCGACGAGGAAGACCCCTCTGTCCTGGTTGATGAGGACGATGTCAATCTCCCTGTCGCTTCCCTTCACGGTGATCGGGACCGAGGGGATCACGATCCAGCTCTCGTCCAGGTTCTGGAGGAACTTGCGGACGCACTTTTTCTCGGATTCCTCGAGTGCGTCGACCTCGAAGTTGGAAGGCAGCAACTGGGCCATGCCGGCGAGGGTACTGAATCGCGGCGCCTCCCGGACGGCCTTGCGCCAGACCGGTGTCCGTAAGATGCCCGTATGTTCCTGGTGTCCATCATCGTGCTGGCACCGGTGCTCTTTCTGGCGGCGGGTCGTGAACTGCCCCCCGAGGTTCTCGACCAGATCGACAGACTGGTCCCACTGGACACGACCATCGGCCAGGGACAGCTGGCTGCCTCGTTTGCGGCAGGACTGATTGTCGCCGGCACCCCGCTGCATGTCGTTGTCAGGTATCTCTCCACCGTGGTGCACGAGCTGGGCCACGCGTTCACGGCGGGGTTGCTGGGCGGTCGACCCAAGAACATCACGATCTCGCTCGACGCAAGCGGCCTCGCTGTGTATCAACCACCGTTCACATGGGGACGGGGGAGGGCCAGCCTGGTGTCATTCGCCGGTTACCCGGCCCCTGCCGTAGCGGCACTTGCTGCTGTCGAAGCTCTCCGTCTCGGGTACTCGCGGACCTGGTTCATGTTCGCCGCGGCGACGCTGGCGGTCAGCATCCTGCTCCTGATCAGGAATTTCTGGGGGTTCCTGTGGACCTCGTGTGTGGTGTTCGGCAGCTACCTGGCAGCGCGTGAGGTCCGGGCCCAGTACCTGGGGATGGCCGCCGGCGCGGTTGCCGGTTATCTCGCTCTCGAGGGGATCCGCAATGCGCGGGTGCAGCTGGCGATCGCCAGGAGGTTCCCCGGGACCGGGACCGACGCCGAGAGAATCGCCGGTTGGTGGAGGTTCAGTCCGTCATTTGTCGCTGTGGTCCATCTGCTCGTGGTCGTGACGATCAGTGGGTACGCAGCCACACGGGCCATCGGCCCGCAGTGGTCAGTGGTCGAGGACTTCGTGCGGGACGTGGTGGACAGCGCCTGACCACCAGAGGTCAGTCGTACATCGCCGACGTCGGTGCAGGGGGCGGGGCCAAGGTCGACGGAGCGGCCGGCGAGGACTCAGGTGTCACCTGCATCTTCAGCATCTTGTCCACGACCCTCTGCCCGTTCTTGTCGAACGCCGGGAAGAGGAGGTCGACGAGGGAGAAGAGGCCTGCAGTGACCGCGTTGAGGGCCCACGCAACGAGTCCGCGCACGAAAGCCGACCCCGCCCCGACCGGGCTCCCGGTCTCTGTGCTCACGAGCTTGGTCCCCATGAGGCTCTTTCCGATCGACTGACCCGTGCGACCCTGCCTGAACACGGCGTTCCACAGCGAGAAGCCGATGACGACGAACGGGCTGATGATGAGCAGCACCACGCCGAGTGGGCGGACGGAGTCCGAGAGCACCGAGGCAACACCCAGACCGATGGTCACACCTGCAAGTGCCGCCATGCAGAGTGTGTCAACCAGCCATGCGAGTATCCGTCTGCCGTACGAGGCCTTTGCGAGGGTCATGCTGATGCTCCGATCGTCGTGACGTGCCGCGCCGGAATTCGGGCAATGCAAGTCATGGATTTCGGGTCACATTAGTGTCTCAATTGCCGAAGGGGGACGAACAGTGAGTGACGGTTTCTGTGCATGGTGCGGTACCCCCAGGGTCGCAGGTGGCCGCTTCTGCGTGAGGTGCGGCCGCGAGATGACGGAGGGTGCGATACCGGGCAGCCCGCCTGTTCCGTCCGCGTCACTGGCCGGCGTCGACCCCTTCGCGCTGCCCGGACCGTTCGACCTGCCGCCGTCGACGGACAGTCGGGGTGAAGGTGCACCGTCCCCGTCAAACTCGTCGGTGCCGTGGCAGTTGCTGCTTGCGCTCGAGATCACGGCATTCGTGGGTGTCCTGTTCTTGTTCCTCGACGAGGCCAGACGCCCCACGCTTCTGGAGGAATTGTTCGGTTTCGAGACACTTGCCAGGGCGGTCTTCGTGGGTGCGGTCCTGCCTGCGTTCTTGATGGTGGCTCCGCGGCTCGTCCCCCGCGGTCACCGTGGAGCGTCCGAAACCGACGCGCGACTCGTGCTGGTCGGGGCAGTGTCGGGTCTGCTAGTGGGTTTGCGCAGTCTCGCCGCACTGGTCGACACCTATGACTACGGGTTCGCGCTGGAACAGCAGGGTCTCTTCGTGGCGGGTCTCACGCTGGGGCTTTCAGGCTTCGCGGTGTTCGCGCTCTCGATCCCCTGGGGCACCGGCCTGAAGGGATTGTTTGCATCACCGACCAACCCTGTTGCCCCGATGGCCGGCATCCTGGCTGTCGTCGTGTTCCTGTGGACCCGTTACTCAAACGAATGGGTGCAGTTCGTGTTCTCGCCTGCATCGATATCGGGACCGACTGTTCTCGAGTGGGCCTTCCTGGCGGCACTCGCCCTGGCCGGCTTCCTGCGCACCCCGTACCGTCAACCCGTGGCATTCGTCCTGGGCACGTTCTCAATCCTGAGTTTTCTCGCGAACGTGATCGTCACGGGTGGCCCGTTGAGACCGTGGCCAAATCCTGTGACTTTTGCCTGCTGTATCGCGATGCTCTACCCGTTCAATGACGTGACGTCCAGGGACAGGGTCGGTTTCCCGTCTCGTAGCTGAGGACCTGCTGTCAGCCGGCAATCTTCCTCAGAGCATCCACTACCGCCTGGAGCTCGGCGGCACGGGAATCGTCGTGTGCAGGCTCGCCCTTCATGAGGTCCTTGCTGACCTTCAGCCGGCTCACCGGCTTCTCTGCAACGCCGGATGTTGCAGCGGCGATGCGGGCGAGTAGCTCTGTGGCCTGACGGATGAGTTCGCCGACACTGCCCGTTTCGGATTCGACCGGTGTGGTTGGCACTGTGACTGGTGGCGTCGTCTCTGGCGGAGTGACAACCGGCGGCTCCGGGGCGGAAACATCATCCATTCCGCTTCCGTCGTCCGGGTCACTGGGTGTCCCGAGAGCATCACCGGATGTTTCAGACACGGCAGAAGTTTCGCTCACAGATGGTGCAGGTGCAGCGCTGCTGCCTGTCTCGAGGCCTTTTCCGCGAATCCCGCCCTTGGTGGGTCCCGGAGGTGGCCCAACCGGTGGCTCCACGGGTCCAACCGGTGGCTTCCGCACGCCACCGGTGACGTCAAGACCATCGCGAATCGAGATCAAGTCCTGACGAAGGGTGAACAAGTCAGGTCGCGCAGAAGGGTCACGCGCGAGCATCCGCAGGATGAGTGACCGCAGTGCGTCACCCTTGCCTTCGTCGCTCTTGATCGGCTTGAACGTGGGGGTGATTCCGGCACGGACGGCCTCCGCTAGATAGTTGTGAGAGCCATCAGACCACTGCGGCCGGTCACCCGTGAGGTAACGGGTGAACACGATGCCTAGTGAGAAGATGTCCGATGCGGTGGTCAGTTTCTCTGGCCCCACCTTTTCCTGGATGTAATCGAGAAGTTCGGGCGAGTAGTACGGGGGGTCACCCAAGATCTCGTCCGGCGCCGGCGGTGCACCGACGATGTAGCTACTGTCGAAGTCAATCACTCGGGCGGTGTATGCGCCTCCTGCAGGCCTTTCGATGAGGATGTTCTCCAGCTTGAGGTCACCGTGCACAATCTTTGTGGAGTGAAGGGATTGGAGAGCACTGACAACATTGACGCAGAGCATCAGCCGGTCATGGAGCGGACGAGTAGTGATTTCCGTCTCGGCTCCGGGACTGACCGTGACTTTGTGTGCGACCTTGTAGTAGTGACCATCATGTTCGAAGAACTCGATGGGCGCCACCAACCGACCACCGGGGCCGACCAGCTTCTTGACTTTCTCCATCAGTTCCCGCTGGTGCCGCTCGAAACGGAGGCACTTCTGCTTTCTCTGCTCCTTGATTTTCTCGCTCCCGATTCCACCAGGCTTGGGAAGAGTCGGGTCGAGGAAGACTTTGATGAAGAAGTCCTTTGAATCCTTGGTTGCAAACGTCCACTGGCACGTGCCACCGCCGGCCATCTTGAAATCAGACGTGAGCAGGTAACCCCGTAATGTGTCGCCTTCAGCGGGCAGCGCCATGTCAGAGCCCCATTCTCTCTCGGTACAGACTCAGATAGGTCGAATTGTTGTTGAGGGTCAGAAACCTGTTGTGGCGGGGCACGTGACGGATGTCCTGGAGCTCCCGCAGCCATGGTCTGAAGCTCTCCCTTATGTCAGCGAAACTCTTGCCAATCGGCAGGAGCATGGAGATTGCGCAGTCATCGCCGGATACAGATGACAAGGAGGATGCCAGATGAGCGGAATACTCGTCGCAGTCGTGCGAACGATCTAGCTCCTCTATGAGGGTCGTGAGGAGGAATTGTGTGGGTTGATATGCGAAGCAACCGTCCGTGGCAACAAAGACGACGGCATCTGCCGGGAGAAGGTATTCCGCTGACTCCAGATCGACATGCTCCGGAGTGGCACAGCGCGTAAGCGCTGCATCACCTCCGTCATTCGAGTCCCCTGATCCCGTGTGGTCAATAGTGAGTTGTTGCAGCAGCGAATCGTCGGGCAGCAATGCGTAGACGCGGGAGTCACCAGCCCAAATCGGATGCACACGGCGACCCTCAGGTACGTCGTCAATGATTGCCGCTGCGACAGTCGTGGGGTAGTTCTTGATCATGTCGCCGCGCACACGGGAGGAAGGACTGCCCCCCTCTCGCTCCATCAAGCCCACCAATGCGCGCTTGACCTCACCCTCGAGGCAATTTGTGATCTCCAAAGGCGTCATCGACGTAGTCAGTTGGGAAAAGCCACGAAGAAAGGCCTTTGCGGCGATTCTCGACGCAAGGTAGGCCATTGGAACCTGGCGATCCTGTTCGATATCAGGAACGAGCGTGGATCCTGCACCACCCATGCCGTCGAACACGGCGATAATTGACCGCCTGCCCTCGGCAGTCGTCAATGAGTGAATGACCGGAGGTCCGTCCTGGCCCATACCCGGCTTCTTCTCGGTGACGAAACCAACCCACAGGAATGAGGTCGTTTCCTCCGCCTCAGTCGAGGCTGAATTGCATTCGGCCACCTCGGTGTCCGCAGAGACACCTATCGAGGAAGGTGTTGGTTCCAACGGCTCATGTGGCCGGTCGAAGTCACCGGATGATCCCTCGACCGCTGCCGGCACAAAATCTTCGCTCACCGGCTCACCCTCGGGTGGTGGAAGTTGTTCGTCTGACACTTTTGACTTTCTTCTGATTCTCACACAGAATTCTGAACGACCTCGAGAATTGTCTCGTACTCCACCTCGGACAATCCGTCACCAGCTTTCGAAGGCAGGAATACGGTTTGGGTCCACGCATCTCCGATGGCGTTCCACGGGTCAACGTCCGGTGCGAAAAGGATCAAGCGCCGTGCAGTGTGCTTAAGCTTGGTGCTCACACCACCTTCTTGCTGACCACCCTCCCAGCCATCAGTCAGATTGTTGATTGAGGAGGGCACAAGAGACGCGTACGCGCTCGGAACGGTCCCCACGCGGCTCTCCAGTGGGTGCGCAGATGCATCAGTGAACATGACGATGATGTGACGCTGCCTATCACCGTCTTGAACCCAGTCGGACCCCATTGCAACTGCGAGTGCCTCGAGCCCGGACTCAGGTTCGCCACCACCGCCTGCTGCGGTGAGCCCGGACACGAAATTGGAGAACTCCGAAGTCTGTTCAGCGGGAAGAAGGGTGTAGAAGTTGGACGCGTTGATCGGATTCGGATCAACTTCGCAGTCACCGAACGCGATGACACGAGCGCGAATCTGAGTGGCGACCTTGTCCTTCTCCTTGAGCTTGCGGGTGAGATCGTCAGCGAACTTGCGCGTGTTCTCCTTCACCAGCCCGATGACTGGCGCCATGCTGCCGGTGACGTCAATGCAGAACACGACGTCGATGTAGTAGGTCAGCCCTTGACTCATGATTTCCCCCCAATAGGTGACTGTGGAAGAGGGAGAATAGACTAAGAGTGGGCCCCCCACAACAGTCCAATGAAGACCCGGAGCTCGCCTTCGATGCTTTCTGGTGCCCTCTGGTGGCAAGGTTAGACGCTGTTTACAAGAAACTCGATCAAGTCGACTGGTCTGGGAATGCCCGGCCAGAACACGGTCTGGGTCCATGCGTCTCCGATGGCGTTCCATGGGCCAACGTCCGGTGCGAACAGGAGCAGGCGTCTTGCCGTGTGCTTGAGCTTGGTGCTGACGCCGCCTTCCCATATGTCGGTTAGCCCACTGATAGAGGAGGGCACAAGCGATGCGAAGGCGTTCGGCACGGTTCCCACACGGCTCTCCAGCGGGTGTGCGGATGCGTCGGTAAACATCACGATGATGTGACGTTGCCTGTCGCCGTCCTGAACCCAGTCGGATCCTATTGCGACGGCGAGTGCCTCGAGCCCGGACTCAGGTTCGTCACCGCCGCCCGCTGCGGTGAGCCCGGACACGAAATTGGAGAACTCCGAAGTCTGCTCGGCGGGAAGGAGCGTGTAGAAGTTCGACGCGCTGATGGGATTTGGATCACATGCGCAGTCTCTGAATGCGATCACCCTGCATCTGAGTTGGTCGACAGTCTTGAGGCGGAGTCTCATTGCGGTTGCAATAGTTACCGAGAGATCCTCTGCAACGTCCTTCACCATGTCCACGATGTGGCTTGAACTACTCGTTACATCAACACAGAAAGCAATGTCGACGTTGTACGAGAGGCCCTGACTCATCGAGTGTCGTCAGATGCTTGATGCAAGTGCATCAATGATCTGATCCAGTTCAAAATCACGCAGGCCCTCTCCGGCTTTGGACGCGAAGTGGACGATGCTCGACCATTCGTCGATGATGTCGGTCCACGGACCCTTCGCCGGGGCGAACAACACGAGCCGCCGTGCATTGTGCTGGATCTTCATGCTCTGCTCTGACTCCCACCAGTCGGTCAAGGTGTTGATGTCCGGGGCGAGAGCACCGGAGAACTCTGACTGCCTCATTTGCTCCGCGCCCCTCTCCAGAGGGTGTGGTGCCGCATCTGTCCACATGACGACAACGTGGCGCAGCCGGTCGGCATCCTTCGTCCAGTCAGAGCAGATGGCGATGGAGAGAGCCTCGAAAGCCGACTCCGGCCCGTCCCCGCCGCCTCCCTTTGCCTTCAACGGCGAGAGGAAAGCCTCGAATTCGGGAGCCTCCTGCGGGAGCTGGAAGAACTGCGATACCTCGAAGGCGGGGTCGTCGGCGAACAAGTCACGGAACGCAACCACACGCACTCGCATTGCGGTCACAATCTTTCCCTTCTCCACCATCTTGGAAGAAAGAAGATTGTGGAACTCCCGGGCTGCTTCCTTCACGGAGGCGAGCGTCTGACGCATGCTGCCTGTGCAGTCAATGCAGAGAGCGAGGTCGACGGCGTACGTGAGTTGCTGGTTTGGGTTCATGCTCATGATTTCTTGTCGAGACCTTTCCCGCGGAGCGTGCCTTTCGGTGCCGGCGGCGAGTCGGGTTCCGGTCTGATGGCCGTCCCCCGGAGGGTTCCCTTTGTTGCAGCGGGTGCAGTTGACACAGATGGGCGCTCGAGGACGCCGAGTCCAAGTCCACGCAGCCGAGGTCCCCTCGGCGCATCTTCGGGGAGGTCCTTGGCGAGCAGGGCGGTGCCGCGCAGGGGGCCCTTGTCACGGTCTCCGGTTCCCACCTCCACCAGCGGGGCAATGTCATCGGGAATGACGAGATCCTCCTCGACGGCGGTCGACAGGAGCGGGCGGCGGTGAGGATGGGGTTGACCGGTGAGGGTCTCCAGGAGTGCGGCAACCGAATCGAGTTCCTGAGCCTTGGGCCACATCAACCTGAAGCCGTCTCCGTACACGGGGTCGGGATTCGCGGGCATCAGGAACGACATCCACTTGGCATCGTCCGAGGTCTGCGTCATCAAGCCGAGTGCGCACATCACCTCGCAGAAACCCTCTTCGATGACATTGTTGTGCGATCCGCCGCACGGTCTCAGCATGAGAGTGTCAGGCTCCAGATTCGCGAGCATGTGGCCGTATTCGTGGGCGAGAATCCCGACCGCATAACCGAACGGAAGGCCCTGCTCCAGTCTGATGTGATTGTCATGCGTGCCGTACCACGCCTGGCCGAGAGGCGCCACCCCGTCCGAGGCCGAGGGACCGAAGATGATGGGCAGACTCCCGTATGACACCCGCCCGAAATGCTCGATGATGAGCGGCATGGTGGCGTTGCGGAGCCTCTCGAGGTCGGACTCCGTGTTCAGGGCTCCCCTGCGGCAGTTGTCGCAAGAATCGAACCCGAAGTGGACCTTCGTCGGTCTGAACCGCCCGCACCAGCGGCAGTAACCGCCTCTGGAGCATGACTCACATACGACATCTCCAAACATGACGTTCGTGTAGTAGAGCCCAGAGATCGTCTTTCGGCAGTTGTCGCAGCGCATTGTGCGGGAGTCTATTGTCTCCCTGCATGGGGGATTTCGGGACTGTGCTTTTCCCTAATTCAGCTGGATCGGGCACGTACTGATGCCCGACCCCGATTTCTCGACAAGCCGAGACCACGTCAAGCCCAACGATGTGGTCGACGACTACGGGTTTCTGCGCGAAGGAGCAAATTCGACCCCGAGACGCCCGGTTGCTCCCGAACCGATGTCCTCCAAGGGACCATCGTTTGACGCTCCTTCGGCTATCGAGGCGACCTCTTTTTCCAACAGGGCCGGCGAGCGTGACAGTGGCTTACTGCGGGAGATGAAGAAACGAGGCGTGGACGTGCGCGAGGTGCACGCTGAGACTTACGAACGCGAGTCTGACCATGCCGGGTGGAAGCACTCATCCGTGTTCGCCCAGGCGTGGGGGTTCCTCAGCGCGAAGTCCGGGCCGCACTCCGAGGACTCCGAGCCGCTCTTCGCCATCGTGGAGAACAGGTTGGGGGCCAGACTCGTGGCAGGAGTGTTCGATGGCATGGGCGGTGCCGGCGCAGCGACGGCTGTGGGCTCCGAGAACACATTCTCGGAGGCATACCGGGCCTCCAGAATCACGCGACGGGAGGTGATGATGCACTGCCTTCCTTTTGTTGCCGAGGCACTCAACATCGGAAAGCCGTCGTTCCGGGCGACAGAACTCGCGGCTGTCATCTCCAGACGCTTGCAGGATGTGGCCGGGACAATGTCCCCAAGCACATCGCGTATCAGGGGAACCCTCACCAAGTCCTTCCCCACGACAATGGCATGCGCAGAGGTACGTGTCAGCAGCACCAGCCCGGGCGTCCGCGTGGAGGTGAGGGCTGTCTGGGCAGGAGACTCCAGGGTCTGGGTGCTAACCCCAGCGGAGGGCCTCCAGCAGATTTCGCGGGATGACGTGTCAATTTCGGACCCACTGGAACAGCTGCGCCAGGATCCACCGCTCAACAATGTTGTGTCTGCGTCGGTGGAGTTCGAGCTCCGGGAGCACATAGTTTCCCTTGTAGGTCCGTGTGTCATCATCTGCGCGACTGACGGCGTGTGCGGCTATGTGCGTTCGCCCGGAGAGGTTGAATTGCTGGTGCTTCAGGCTCTCGAGCGAAGTGAACGCACGGGGGAGCCATTCGAGAGAGTCCTCCACGACATCTTTGGGTCCGTTGCGAAAGACGACTCGTCAGCAACGATTGTTGCCGTGGGCTTCTCCGATGCCGCGACAATGTCTTCGGCATTCGGGAGCCGACTGCGCCAGATCGAGGCACGGTACACCGTCCTTGACAGGGAGATGGATGCAGCCGAGCGGTCTACCGCAACGGACGCTGTGTGGGTTGCGGAAGCCGCCCTGTACTCTGCCCGGATGCCACGTGGGGGAGGTGAGGCACATGCGTGAGGATGGCGACGGTGTGCCGTCAGACATTGACCCGCGTGATGCCGGGCAGTTCGATGACGTCGAGAAACCACGAAGCGCTGAACCATCAGTTGTGCATGATGATGACTCCGGGCAGTTCGAGAGGGAAGCCCCGAGAGACCTGCCCGCGTGGGTAGGGGACGGGAAGATCACTCCGAAGCCACTGGAGAAGGAGCCAGAGGCCAAAGCGGAAGCTGAGACCGACGAAGATGGTGCAGCGGGGGCCGAGCGCATCGCCCGCATGAAGCGTGGCCAGAAGGTCGGGCGGTACACACTTGTGAAAGCGCTTTCGGGGGGGAAGAGCCGGGATGTGTGGGTTGCCCAGGACACGAGCGGAGAATACGTCCTCCTTAAGTTGTTTGATGAAGTGATCTACCCAGCGAGGACAGACCCGAGCTTTGAAAAGCTTGCTCGAAAGTTTGATGAATGGGAAGCCCACCATCGGAGCGTTCTTGATGCACTCCGGAAACTCAATGTCGGAGACGGTGCACTCGTCTTGCCACTTGATCAGGGACGGATTGATTCCGGTCAGCAGCTCTACCGTGTGTACCCACTCGTTGAGCGAGCGGTCTCGAGAACGCCCACAAGCGGAGCACTGCCTGCACTAGCTGAGAACCTGAGCTCACGCATCTCCGACTTGAAAGACAGCGATGTGCAGTTTCGTGTGTTGCGCACCTTGCTCCTTTCTCTATGGCAGCTGCACCGTCGCGGCATCGTCCATGGCGACGTAAAGCCGGAGAATGTATTGCTGCAGTCTTCACCGATGGGGTACATCACCCGCCTGATTGATTATGACAACTGCTACTTCTCGGGTCGACCTCTGCACAGTTCCGTTGTGGGTGGGACTGACGAGTACTTCAGTCCGGAGAGGTACAGATATCAGGAAGGTGACCTCGAGGATCCAAGTGAACTGACGGTCAAGAGCGACGTGTATTCAGTTGGATTACTTGTTCAACGCATGTTTAGTGTGCGCAAAGGCAAGGATGCCCGAGCGCGCATAGGCCTCTCGTTTGGTCCACCTGCGCTCTCGGAGCTTCTCTCGCAGACCCTTGCTGAAAACCCAAGAGCACGCCCCGACACGCACCGCCTGTTGTGTGCATCGGGGGTCTATCTCCGCCGATGAAAGGTGCCAATAGTGTCCACAACTGATTTCACGAAATACCAAGTGGATCTCGTCATCTGTCTGGACGTCACGGCGAGCATGGGTGACATTCTCGAGAACGTCAAGAGGAGTGCCCTCGAGATGCAGGCACGGCTCGAACGTGCAGCAAACGTTGCTCGCAAGTCAATCTCTGATCTGAGACTCCAGGTGATTCCGTTCCGCGACCTCGAGTGCGAGGGTTCCGAGGCAATCTGGTCGTCACCGTGGTATGACCTTCCCGCTCAGTCAGAAAAACTCAAGGAGTTTCTCGACACGTTGAGGGCCAAGGGGGGTGGCTCCGCACCAGAGTCAGCGCTTGAAGCTTTGTGGACGGCTATGAACAGCTCGTGGCGCGAGCGGGGAGAGCGCCGGCGGTCAATCATTGTGATGATGACGGATGCATCTGCTCACGAACTTGGAAGAGATGAATACGAATTAGAACAGGGTTTGTTTCCGACGCCCAAGAATCTCGACGAATTGAACATGCGTTGGGGCCGCTACGGAGATGAGGAGGAGTCAGTCTTTGGTGCAGTCAACATCAACAACCGTCGGCTTGTCCTGCTTGCCCCTGACTTGTCCCCGTGGAACGACATCGGCGACAAGTGGGAACGGACCGCATGGCTTCCGTCCATGGCGGGCGCCGGACTCAGTGAGCTTGACTGGGATGCCATCGCAAGGCTCATCGTGACGACCGTATGACAACGCTTGACCTAGTTGCCTGTAGGCATTGCGGCATCATGAACGACACGGGCAGACACATGTGCCTCTTGTGCGGTGTCCATCTTTCGCGGCCTGTTGATTTCTTCGACAAGGCAGAGAACTTGAGGTATTTCCGGCGCGGTGGGGTGCTGGACATCGCTGCTGCCGTGGTCAGGGGCGACATCATCGAGGACGAAGCCGACACTGAGCACACGGCAATGACTGAGACTGCGCTGAAACTGGGACTGGAGGCTTCATGGGCTTCCATGGACCTTGTCTTCTACAGGAACAACCCCGTGCTCGGTGTGCCAACCATGGGAGTGCGGTGGCCGTCCAACCCGCTGTTCTCCGGCATCGAGATGACCTTTCTTGAAGACGGTCGCGAGACCTTGTACGTCACCATGGAGCGTCCGGGCCCGGAGAAGCGAGGCAGCAACTTCAGGTGGGAGAGCGAGTTTGCTGATCCGAAGTATGAGTACCAGTTGGTCCTCTATGGGACAGTCCGCCGAGGCCGGAAGCCCCCCAGGACAGTGAAGTCATCGGCGGTCTCGTTGCGCCCGGATGCGTCGAGCGCACCCGATGCTCCCTACGCTCTCGTGTGGCCACTCTCAGGAATAAGGGTGAAATAGACATGGCAGAAAAGAAGAAATGGCGCAAGCCGTCAGATGCGGATACCGAGGCGGTGCCGTCGGGAGACTCGGGTGGCGGGGATGGCACTCCCCCCCGGATCGTCATGACTCCCGAACCAGATGACGATGACGACGACGACTCATCAGGAGCTATCCCGCTGGGGGCAGGATCCCTTGAGGATGACATTGAGGCAGTACGCCGCGAATCAGAGCGAGAGAGACTGGCAGCGGCTGACGCACTGCGCGATTGGGTTGCGGCTGAGAAGCCCACGAATGAACCCATCCTCAAGCGCCTCGAGGGTGACATCCGTGCCGGGCGGAAGCTGAACGAGTGGGGTGCTTTCTCGCTCGATGACCTGCTTCGCCCTCCGGCCTATGACCACTCACGGCACTGGGCTGCTCGCTTGGGGAGCGTCGTCACGCTTGTCAGGAACGTTCTGCTGTTCGCGCCTGTGGGACTTACGTGGTTTGCGATTGATCACGCGGCAAGTGCATACGAGAAGTCCGAGACTTCAGAGACCTTCTTGCAGGTCTGGGGGAATCAGGACTTGAGTCTCTCAGAAGTCGCCAAGTACGACATGTGGCTCATCGGCATACTGATTGCATTGACTTTTACAGCCCACATGCTTGAGAGCTTCGCTGAGTCAGTCGCCAGAAGGCGTGAGGACAGTGCAGACACAAGATTCCGTGAGGTGATGGTCAATGTGGGGCTGTACCTGCATGGCTTCCGTCAGATAACCCCGGCTGCGCTCGGTGGCGGGCTGGCGGACTCGGTCAATCAGTTGGTCATCGCCACGACGGCCATGAAAGAAACCTCGGAGCGCATGGGGCTCATAACTGAGAAGGGATCTGACACTCTCGAGAAGTTCGCCAGGCTTTCGACGGAACACTTCGCTCCGGCATCTGAGCGTCTGGCAAAGCTGGCTGACACGCTGGAAGCGGCTGCCGGGACGCACAAAGACTTGACTGAATTGGTCAAGACGCTGCACGGTCACCTTGAGGGAAGCATCGGCACAATGGATGCCAGGATGCGGGCACTCATCACTGAACTCGTCACACAGATGAAGGAAAACGTCGATTCAGTCGCGGTATCAACAATCGAAGTTGGGAATCGCATTGACCAAATTGGTGAACATCTGCTGACAGCATCTGCCACGGCCCTGGCAGCAATCGAGGGGTTCGGCGAGGGTGGACGTGGCTTTCCACGCGCGTAACCGTCGTTCATCGCGGACGACGCGAGAGTCCAGTCGTGAGTCCGTCTTTGGGCTCGCAGGCTGGCTTTTTGCTGACCTTCTGCTTGCACTGTCGGTCGTCTTTCTCGTGGCACAGGATCGGCCACAGTTGGACGCCGGGGAACAAACCATTGAGATTTCGACTAATGAATATGAAAACCTGCTGAAGTCCGGAGCGCTCGCAGAGTCGTTGCAGGAGATCTGCGACCAGAATGGTTGTGCCAAAGCAAGTGGCCTAAGTCCCGGCGAACAATTGGTCGTGATGGTTCCTCGTGGAGCTGCCAGAGGTATGACCGTTGAACGGATGGAGAGGGCCCTAGATGCGGCAAGTCTGACATTGGAATCTTTGAACGGCTCATCGAGAACATCGTGGGCTGAGTTGGTTAAGGAGAACAGACGAATTGGATTTGTGCTCTTCTTCACAACAAAGGGAGAGGGGAGCAGCAGAGCGAAGGAGCAGGCCAAGAAAAATCTTGAGGAGTTGGTGCAAGCGATGGCAAACAAGGGACTAGTCAGCCCCGAGCTTCAATTGCAGAAGACGACTGATGGAAAGTTTCGCTACGACGTTTTTCCCAATTTGGCAGGTAAGTATGACGCACAAGAGGTCAAGAATGACGACCTGATGATTCGTGCCTTCTTATTCACCTATACATCACCGTCGTCCAGTACAACCACCACGACCGTCGAGGACTGACCCATGTGGATCTGTCCTGCGTGCGGCAGTCGTAACCCGTCGTCGGAGCGCCGGTGCAACACATGCGGGCGCAAGCAGCCGAAGGCCGTCAACTTCAAGGAACGGAACCTGGAGCGGCGCCTCACGCCGGAGGAGCTTGCCGAACTGAGGCGCCTGTACCGCCGGCGGCGACTGGTTGTTCTCGGCGTGTTCCTGCTCCTTGTGCTTCTGGTGTGTGCCTATCTGTTCGCGGTGGCCGAACTGCTCGGACTCCCGCGACCGGACAGCTGGCCCACCTTTTTTGCCAATTCGGCCCGTCCCTTGATGCCCTGACCCGCGGCTGCGTTTCAGGAAACGGCGGCACCAACAGTTAGTGTTCTCGCCGTGGGGGAAAGCGTCAGTCCACCGGTGGGCCTGTGGGGGGCGTCCTCTGCCTGTGCTGGTATCGGTCTCGTGTCCGGCGCGGTGCTGGGTGGCTCGCTCTGGGGGTACGGACTCGGGATGGCCGGAACAGTCGGTGCGGTGGTCTCGTTGTTCATCGACCGGACCCGCCAGATGAGCCCTGACTACGACTACGGAAAGAAGTGGTTCAGGAAGGGCGTCACGGCTGCGTACTGGGTCGGCACGCTCGGCGTGGTGGTCCACATCATCAGGTACGCGATCCTCGTGGGAGCCAACTGATGGTGCGCCGCCGGTCCCTCGGGTTACTAATCGTTCCCTTGTTGTTGGTGTTCCCTCTCGGTGCGAGTGGCGTCGCGGCTGGCCCGGCACCCTCTACACCGAACCCGATCAAGGACTGTCTCGATAAGACGAAGGGCGCGCGACTGGCGGTGCTCTTCAACCTGGACGAGTCGAGCAGCCTCAAGAAGTCCGACCCTGAGGACAGGCGGGTGGATGCCACGAAGACTGCAATCGCGGCGTTGGCGGCGAATCTGCGGAGTGCCGCGGCTGACGCCGACGACAATCCCATTGATATTGCCACCTCGGGCTTTGCAAAGAAGTTCGATGACCACGGCAATGACTGGACCGCGCTGACGTCGGGATCCGTGGCTCAGCTGATCGCGGAGGCGGACGAGTTCTCCGACCGCGAAGAGACGCCCTACACCGACTACGAGGAGGCTCTCAAGGGTGCGGAGCGTAAGTTCGTGGAATACGACCGAATGCACCCGGAGGCGCAGAACTGCAAGGTGCTGGTGTGGTTCTCCGACGGCAGCCTGGATGTCGACAATCGGTCCGGAGACTCCAAGCCCGAGGAGAAGAAGAAGTCCGAACTGTGCCGAAAGGAGAGCGGCGTCGTCGACAGGCTGCGCAGTCAGGACGTGTTCATCGTCGGGTTCGGGCTGCGGGCAGGCGGCGGGAAGACAGATTTCGACTTGATGTCGAAGATCACCGAAGGTGGCTGCGGAAGTCGTGAGGGTCTCGGGGCGTTCACAGAGGTCGACTCTGCGGATGCCCTCATCCAGGAGATGTTCAAGAACCTCTTCGGGTCCACGACTGATCCTCTCCAGCCCTGTGCAGACGATCCTTCTAACACTGACTGTCGCGAGGTCCTGTTCCGCGTCCGGCCGCCGCTTGACAGGATCAACGCACTTGTGAGCATCACCTCCCAGATCGAGACGGCGTCAGTCGTGGCTCCCGATGGCAAGGCCGTAGTGTTCGCAAGCAACGGAGTCGCCCAGCAGAAATCCGAGGATTTCCTCGTCTCCACGCCGTCGTTTGACCTGTCGACAGTCCTCGGGCTGAAGGTCTCCAGACGAACGGGCGAGTGGAAGATCCGCTTCGAGGGTCCCGGGGCAAAGTATGCGTCGGTATTCAGTGCCTTCTTCTCGGACCTTGTCGTTGATGTGGAGGGAGCCCCACTGGAGCGGGACAAGAAGAAGCTGGAACCCATCTTCGTGTCGATCGGGAAGACGGACATCAGCGGTCTCGAGACGGGCTCGTCCGTGCTGGATTTCGACTCCCCGCCCACCATCGAGGTGGAACTGATCGCCCACGGGGTGCTGAAGAAGCTCCCCGCGACCGAGGTGACTCCTGGGTCGGGCCGGTTCTCGGTGAGACTCGACGAGACCACGGCAGCGGGGCTGCCCGGTCTCGTTTCCTTGAGGTTCACGCCGGCGGCTGCGATCAGCGGTCACCAGATCGAGTTCACGGCGACCTCCGTGCCGCTCACGCTGAGGCTGGGCGACGGCTTCCCTGTGGTGAAGGGAATCTCGGTGACCAACGTGGACGGCGGTTCCTCCAGCAAGGTGACGGTGAGTCTTGGCGGGCCCGAGGAGGGACAGGGCACCGCGACCATCGTGGGCGGGTCACTCAAGGTCAACGAGGTGCCTGCCGACCAGAAGAAGGATGCGGCAGCGCTGAAGACCGGCGGTCAGTCAACGCGCAAGTTGTTGCCCGGCGGGACCGGCGAGATCGTTGCGGAGATCTCCCCCGGCTTCGAGGCGAACGGCAAGTTCTCCGGTTCCTTGAGTGTCCTCCTGGAGAACGACCGTGGCGAGGAACAGGCAGTGGAGCTGTCGTTCACGTTCAACATGACGAAGCCGTTCGACACCTCTGACTTCCTTCTCACACTGATTGTTCTTCTCGTGGTCTTCGTGCTCGTGCAGGGCGCGATCTTCTTTGCCGCGGCCGACCGTCTCTCCAGGATCGGCGTCGTCCCCGGCGGGACCTGGTATGCCCGCTTCGATGTTGTCGTCAAGGATGATGACTCGGTGGTGCTCGAGCATCCCGCGAGCTGGGACGACATCGCCAAGTTCCACGCACAGCCAGTCGACCCCTCCCAGGTCTCGAGGAAGAGGACCGCCACGTTCGAGAGCTTCCGGTTCTTCGGGACTAGGGCCCAGGGACTCCGGTCGCTGTTGAGCGCAGGTGACAATTCCGTGATGGTGGACAGCGGCGGTGCAGTCCTGGTTGCCTCGGGTTCGTCCGGTGGTGATGACCCCAGGGTCGGGCGCGTGAGGCCGACACTCGCAGGTCAGTGGGCGGCCGCCGTGGCCGCGGACACCGCGATCAGGGTTGCTGAGGCGGCAGTCGGGGTACCTGCGTCGACGACCGCCGTCGAGGATGACCCGTGGAAGAGGGAGTTCTCCGGGGGGTTCGATGCCCCCGAGTCGTCCGCACGTCCGGAGATCCATGCCTCGGTGCTGTACTTCTTCAAGGACTTCAACCCCGCCCTCCCGGAGGGACTGGGGTATCTGGTGGAGGAGACGCTGCAGTATGCACGCATCAGGGATGCGCTGGCCCTTGTGGGGGCAGGCCTCATCGTTGCTGCGGCCCCTGATGAAGGGGAGCCCGCGAAGGGCAAGAAGAGGCGCAAGAAGGATTCGGGTCCGGCACCGTCCGGGGCAACGATTGAGCCCCCCACGGCGGACACGGTCCGCGACATGTACGGCTGAGGTTTCGGTTGCCCACAGCCCTGTGGGTAGGGTTGAATTTGAGGAAATCCAGGGCAAGCATTGCCCTGAAAAGGGGGGGTCATGCTCAGTCCGGTGATCATGGTTGGTTGCGGCGGTTCCGGCATCAAGTCGGTGCGCTACGTGAGGGAGGCAATCAAGGCCAAGCTCGCCGCCAACGGCTGGAACGGCCCTCTTCCGCAGGCTTGGCAGTTCATCGGTCTCGACTCACTGACCGGCCAGACAGACCTCGCCGAGGTCCCCGCACTGCCCGTCCGTGACTACCGCCAGATCAACGGTGGTTTTGCGCGGTTGCGAGACCTCTACTCGAACTTGCGTGCCGCCCACCCGTCAGCAGGGCGCAACAGCGGGTACCGCGAACTGCTCGGCTGGCTTCCCAACTCCGATGAGCTGAACGGCGATCCGCGCATCGGCATGGGCCAGTTGAGGGGCGTCGGTCGCGCGTTCGGCGTCTACTCGCTGAACTCCTCCGCCGTGAAGGAACGTCTCGAGGCTGCCCATCTCGCCTGTGCAGGCGGGTCAGCCGAACTGCTCGAGGTGTGCAGGGCCCTCAAGATCCCCGTTGACGCTGCGGCCGCAGTGCCGCCGCCGCTGGTGGTTGTAGTGGGTTCCAGCGCCGGTGGCACGGGTGCCGGCATCATGCTGGACACCATCGACATGCTGAAGCGAATCAGCACGAACCACGTCACACCGGTCGCAATTGTCTACGGGCCCGAGATCTTCGGCCAGGTGATGGAGCCTGACATGGTCGCCAACAGCCTGGCTTTCATGTCGGAGATGTTCAACGCGTTCTGGTCCACTGGGCCGGGGCCCGTTGGGCTGTTCCCAGCGCCCGGTGTCGACCTGGACAGCCGCGGGCCGTTCGCGATCTTCTCGGTTGGACGGGAGAACATGTCCGGGGCAGATCTCCGGAACTCGACCACCATCTACAGGGCAGTGGGCGACACGCTTGCCAGCTGGGTCACCTCGCCGCGCCTCAGCACCACGGTCCGCGACTACGTGATGGGCAACCGCGACGCCAACATCCAGCTTGGTGGCTACGGCTTCGGGGAAGGGCACCTCTTCGGGGCTGTGACGTCGTTCGGTTCTGCGACTGTTGCAGTGGGCCGCACGCGGTTCCGTTCGTACGCCAAGTCCTTCTTGATGCGCAACCTGTACGACTTCCACTGGAAGGGAGCCCGTGACATCGCCCGGCGGGTCCTGTCTGCATCAGACGCGACGAAGCCGGACAACGTCATAAACGAGCTGCTCGCCGCTCACTTCTACCCGAAGTATCTCGAGGAGACCGGCCTGAGGCAGACCTTCGACCGAGGTCTTGCCACGTCAGGAATCACAGACGTAGTTCTCAATCAAAGGCACTCAGAGGCAGCCGGCAGGGAATTCGAGCGCCTCCTGTGGGACAGGCTCCCTGCCAGCGAGCACAACTCGGCTGGCTGGCGCGAGCATCTCAGCAATTTCGCCACTCTCCTGCGCCCCGACCAGCTCCGCAAGGCGAACACGGAGTTCGAGGAGCGCCTCAATGCGTGGAGCAGCGAACTTGCGGCCAGGGTGCTGCTGCGCACCAACCTGTTGATCGCCGAGGCGTCACTCCCTGTGGCAATCAAGGTGGTCGACAAGACGATTGCCGAGCTGCAGCAGTACTCGAACCAGTACCGCCAGGCCGCCGAGACGGCCCGTGGCCGTGTGGCGACATCCGTGGCTGACATGTGGCGGAGGGTCACGGAGATCACTGGTTCACCGCGGAAGGAGGCCGCCGGGGTCAAGGAGGCGTGCCAGTTCGCAGGCATGAACCTGGCCCAGGAGGCCCGCATGGAGGGCCTGCTCCGGCTGGAGCGTGTCATCGGAGAAGTAGAGAGGAATCTCCTTGCCCAGATCAGGTCGGCCATGCAAATGGCGGTCGAGGGTGATCTCACGAGCGTGAACACGATCATCGATGACCAGCCCGCGATCGTCATGCAGTGGCCCCACGAGCGTGAGGTGCCGGCACCCTTCATGCCGACCATGGTGGAGTTCCTGTTGGAGGAGTGGAACGAGTGGCCGGACATTCTCCGCGAGATCATGAGGACGGCGGTTGTTCGTGCACCCGGCGAGACCGACGACCTGGAGGCCTTCCGTCGTCAGATCACCATGGGCGACAAGGACAACCCGGCAGGCCGACCCCCGATGCTGTGGCAGGAGGACAACCGAGTCAGCGACTGGGCCCTGCACCAGCCGTTCAGGGCGCGCATGAGGATGGATGTCGACACGGTGGACGAAGTGGTCGCGCACTGGATGGGCACCAGCGCCCCGATGGCGCGGCACCTGTCAGAGGGCCTGTCCGGCTATCTCGCCGACGAGGGTCAGATCGCGCGGTTCAACAAGTTCCGTCAGCAGTTCCGCCTTGCGCTCCAGCAATCGAAGCCGTTGATCAAGGTCGACCAGGTGAGACTGCAGGAGGAGCTCGGTCGTGTCGGTTACCCGATCAACCCGATGGGGGTGATGCCCGTCATTGACCAGTTGCCCTTCAATCCCGGACACCCGGCACGTGAGATCGCCGAGGAACTGTTGCGTGCAGAGCTCGGTATCGGCCCGGGCGTGAACATGGAGCAGTACTTCACGAACAGCGAGAAGGAATCCGCCGTCATGTCGAGCTTCCTCGACAAGTCGATCCATCCTTCGTTCGTCATGAACTTCACTGTGACTGTCGCGAATGCGTTGAGCGGGATCGCCAACAGACCGATTGCGTTGAGGAGCTGGATGAAGTACAAGCGTGGCCGGACGCTCAACGAATTCGTCCCGATGCCCGTGATCCTGATGGAGGCGATCATCAGAGGGTTCGTGGTTGCCCGTCTGTTGGGGCAAGTCACCACGGACACCAGCCGTCCGGTGCAGGTGGTCTCGGGTGACGAGACCCATGAGTTCCCCTTCCCGTTGCTGAGTCCCGTCGACAGCTCGAACGTGCTCGCAGGCATCCTTGAGTCGATGCCCCTTGCACTGGGCAAGTTCCCGTCCGAAGGGATGAACGCGTACGCGGCATACCGAGCCCTCTACTGGCATGGAGTTCCAGCGCTGGCTGAGGACAGGACACACCAATTCAAGGTGTCCGGGACCCTCCTGAAGTACCTACAGACGGGAAAGGTGGAGGGCCGCGTGCTGGACCCAGCACGGGCCGCGGAATTCGATGCCCCGTCATTCGAGGAACGAAGGGACAAGATGGTCGCGTACCTGGACGAGTACATCCAGTTCCTCCAGGGACTGCGTGACACGCCCCTGACGGGTACCGAGATGAAGTCCAATGACGGCACGATCGTCCCCAGCGACACACCGACCGTTGAGATCATCGACATGCTCATGGATCAGTACACCTGCGTCCGGGATGCTGTCTCGGCAGCCGGTGCGGACTCCGCAGGGCACGTGGCTCCCCGACCCAGGGTATGAACCTCACCGTCATCGCACTCGACCTCGCTGCACAGGAAGAGTGCGCCTTGGTCGTGGACGAGTTCCACGATGCGGGTCTCATCGAGAACTGCCTGATTGTCGACCTTGCGAGCCGCGGACGCTGGCAGGGAGCATGGCCAGATGAACTGCCCATCGAACTCCATGCGGCTCTTTCGCGCCAGATGTGGACGAAGATCGTGGTGGTGTCAGTGCGGGGTGTCCTCTCGGACGTCTATCCGTCACAGGAACGAGTCCACGCAGAGGAGGAACTCTTCAGGACTCTCGGCCTGATGTACGGCGACTCCCTCGAGATCACGGGGGTCACGCTGTCCCAGGTTGGTCTGGCAATCGCTGATGCTCAGTTCCCTCAGGACTATCAGGTTCACTTTCTCCATGAGCCGGTTGTCGAGGTGGATCCCGGTCTCCCGCTCGCACCGTTGTCAGACTCCACCCGGAGCAGCGCCCTCATCTTCACTGCCCTGACGATCGCGAACTGTGGACGCTGGGCCACCGGTGAGATCCTTTCCGGGGTGAAGACCGTCGAACTTGACGGAACCCGCGTGGTCCGATTCGTCAGGGCGCTCTCCAGGGTTGCGATGCTGCCTGCAATCGTCGGCGACACTGTCCGGGCCTCAGTTCGCCCGGGAGGTGGGGCCATCCCGGCAAATGCCGGTGTTGTCGTGCCCATGGACAGCCATGCGGACCTGGTCCGCAGGGTCGCCCGCCAGTTCGAGAAAAAGTATTCGTTTGTTCCCCGGCCCTACGAGAAGCCGGTGCCGGTGCGTGAGTCCGTGTCGTGGTTCAAGGCGCTGAAGGACTTGATCGTCCAGTTGCCGAAGTACGTGAGGGCGGCGGCTTTTGCAGAATGGCAGACCCGTGTCTCAGCCATGACGGCCCCGTTCAAGAGGCGGCTGGAGGACATTGCCTTTGGTGCCGATGGTCGCTTCGTAATCGACGGTGTTCCTCATGAGGGTTCGCCCGATGCGATGGCACGTCTGGCTGCGGAATTGAAGACCCGTCTGGAGGGGCTCGACGGAGTTGTGGCCCCGATCGCCACACCGGACACTTGGAAAGGTCTGAAACAGACGTCCTTCGCGTTGCTTGATGCCAGCGAGTTCCCGGAGGGAATCGAACCCCCGAACTCGGGTGGTCGGGTGTTGTTCATGAACCCCAATGTCGTGGGCCCGGATCTTGAGAGAGAGATCTTCGAGCTGTCGGCCAAGGACAGGGAGGTGCTCGAGTACCCCGAGGGTGCACCGGTCGCTGTCGGGATGTTCGAGACATATGAAGTCGAGAAGATGAAGGCCGAGGTGCGCAAGGCGGCTGGGAAGGTCGGCTTCAGGGCGGCCCTGCTGGAGAAGCGCCGCGCCGAAGAAGAAGAGAAGCGCCGCGCAAAAGAAGAGGCGGAGAGGGCAGGCACCGGTCGTCTGAGAGGGACACTCTCCCGCGAGGAACGTATCGCCGCAAGGAAGGGTGACTTCTCCGAAGCGACTGCAGAAGAGGACGCAGTCCCGTTGCGCCTCCCGGACCAGATCGTGGATGAGCTCGATGCCTGGGACATGACCAGGCGTCTCGTCTCTCGTGACAGCCTCGTCGCACTTCTCTACGAGACGCTCAACAAGTCGGTGGACACGGAGTTCGAGCGGATGAAGTGGGACGAACTGATGAAAGAGGCGGAGGCACTGATGGCCACGCCCGAGAAGCGCTCAATCCGTTGGAAGAAGATCCTGCGCTTCTTCGGCATCCTCTTCGTGGTACTGATGGTCGCGGCATTCCTCGTCTCGAACGTGTTCGGACTTGTGCTCACGATCGTGGGCATCCCGCTGTTGCTCTTCGTCGGGATTGCCTGGCTGACGTCTTTCGGATTTGCGGTGGTTCGCAGTGTCATCAAGCGGGCGCTGGAAATGCGCCGCTGGGACCTGAAGGGGAGATGGGAGACCAGTCTCTTCATGCACAAGTACCACTCGTTGATCCACTCGATCAACGAGTTCAGGCGTCTCGACCTGCTGCGGATGCAGTTCGCAGACTGGCAGAGACTCGTGCGGGAGCTGGCTCACAACCCATACGGGAAGATCCGGGATGCCGAGCGCTCCCTGATCCCGCTGGATGACGAGGACGTCCCGCCACAGTTGGTGCTCGCACGGGTTTCGGTAGACCCCGACGGTCAGGTCGAATTCCGTAACTATGTCCACCAGCAACTCAAGACGAGAGGGTTCCTCTCCACGATCGCATCCGGACTCGAGGATCTCTGGCGCGAGGACTACGTGAGAGCAGATGTGGGCATGGCTCCCACGCCGGACCAGGACATCAGCAGCCCCGAACTGACGCCCGGCAAGAGGCTGGAGGGGAGGGACTACCTGTTCCCCCGGCGCGACTTCGTCTCCCGTGGTATCGGTCCGGAACTGAGAGAAGAGATGGTCGCCGAACGTGTCGCCACTCTGGACGCCCACTTCCGGGATCTCCCGATCTCGGAGATCCTCGGTTCCGTCGATGCGGGGGACTTGCGGCCCGCGTACCGGAGGGTCACCCCGCTCGACTTCCTGCGGGCCATCGCCACATCGAACCGCCGGCCGTTTCTACCCGATCTCTTTGACCCGGCGAGTTCACAACAACTCATCACCAACAATGTTGATGAAGGGGTCTCGTTCACGAGCAGTGACGGCCTGCGAGTGGGTGATTTCTTGCTTCACCAGGACGAGAATGGGGTGCTGCTGGGCTCCACCCGGGTCGACATCAGCAGGAAGATCCGCCCTGACCAGTTGAGGGGGTTCATGGGGCGCAGCGGTCCTGATGGCTCCGACACGGGGCCTGGTGTCGTCAGGCCGAGAGTCTGAGATGATCGACGGGCTCAGCTTCCTCGCGTACACGATCGTCATCGGACTGTGGACGTTCGTGTGGGCCGCCCTCGGTGCCATCGTGGCCAACGGTCGCGGCCAGGCCCCCATGACGGGATTCGTGCAGGGAGCCCTGCTCGGCCCACTAGGGGTCATCCTGATGCCGCTTCTCGCCATGTTCCGTGACGAGGCAGCTGCGCGGGACCTCCCGGAGTCACGGCTGCCCGAGCCCACGGCTGCGCCGGCTGACACCCTGAGAGACCTGTACGGATGAACCCCTTCGAATTGCCCGACGGGCCGACAACAGTCGACGAACGCGGGTCGATGGGACCCTCGCTGTCCGTTCAGGCACGACCGAAACCCCCGTTCTTCATCGTCGCTGCATGCCTCATTGCCGGGCAATTCATGCCGTGGATCCAGATACGCATTCCGGGGAGAGAGCTGGAGAGGATCTCGCTGTTCGATTTCCGGGGTGGTTCAGCGTTTGTCTTCGCCTTCTTCTTTGTCTTCTCCATCGGGATGCTGATGTGGGTGGCAAGGGTGAGGTCCGGTGCCGCCATCACGGCGGTTGCAGTCGCGTTCGTGGGGTGGTTCGGGGTCCTGGTGAACGTCTCGCTCGGCGCGCTTCGCGGGATGATCCCCCAGATCGGCATCGGCAAGATCGACCTGGGTCGGGGTCTCATCGGTGTCGGCGCGGGGGCCATCATCGTGGTGGCGGCACTCCTGCTGGTCGCCATGGAACTTCTCCCGCGCGGGAGCGCCGCGGGCCGCCGACGGCTGCTGGACGGGTTCGGGGTGGCAGGCTTCCTTCTCGGTGTCGCCCTGGCAATGACTCACACCGCCGTGTGGGTGAGCGGCTCCTCCCCGAAGTTCGAGTCCGACCTGAGGCTCTCGGGTGACAGTCTCTTCGGCAGTTTCGTGCTCTCCACGCTCGTGTGGACTGTCGCCATCATCGGTGTCCTCGTTGCGCTCCGCACCAGCGGCCGTGGCCACAAGGTGCTCGCCCTTGTCATGGTCGTCGCGGGCATCGCGAAGTTCTTCCATGCGCTGATCTTCGTCATCGGCAAAGGAATCGTGAATCTCCTCCTGCCCGGTTCGGTCGGGGATCTCGCCGAGCTCAACTTGCACTGGCCGCTGTGGCTCACCATGGCGCTTTCTGTTCTCTGCGTGATCGTCGGGTTTGTCGGTTTCATCTCCGAGAACTTCAGGGACTCGGTCTCACGTCTGGCCTCGTTCGAGTACCTGCCGTCGATCGCACTTGCTGTCGCAACGGTGGTCACCCTCGTGGCGATGCAGAGTCAGGCGACCGCGAACAACCCGACCGAGACGTCAGTCCCCACCGACTCGACAACCGTCGTGACGGACACTTCTGTTGATTCGGTGCCCAGCACGCCCTCCGGTGACAGCGCCAGTGCTGACTACATCTCGCGGTCAGTCGTGCTCGTCACGGTCACGACACCTTCGGGAGAGATCTGCTGGACGGGAAGCGGGGTCGCAGTTCTCGACGGGACGTCAATCCTCACGAATGACCACGTGGTGACACCCGAGCCTGGCGACGATCCCGACTGCAGCACCATCAATGTCGGCATCACGGACGATCCGGCCGCGGAGCCGGACAGGTACGTGCAGGGGATGACCATTGTCTCCAACGACCCGGAGCTCGATCTTGCGCTCCTGAAGATGCCGGCAGGCGGGGAAGTGAAGCTCCGGCCACTCTCCATCCTCAACGAGAGGCTGAAGATCGACACAAAGATCCGCATCATCGGGTACCCGGGGGTGGGCGGTGACACGATCACATTGAACGAAGGTGTGGTGTCCGGCGTGGACAAGCGCTCGGGGACGGAGTTCTACAAGGTGTCGGCCCAGATCAGCCCGGGGAACAGCGGTGGCCCGATGGTTGACTCGGCGGGGAATCTGGTCGGCATCGCGACTGCGTACATGCCCGCGGACGTGACCTGCGAGGACAGGGACAAGTGCTATGCGGAGGGTGCGAACCTCGGGTTGGTGCGGCCGATCGCGCTCGCTTCCTCGGTGCTCTCCCGTTAAGACGGGCCCTTCCTGCCCTGGCGTGTCTCGTAGTAGATGCCGGTGCCAGGGAGGGAAAAGCGCCAGTATCGACGGCCGGTGGCCGATCTCACGTAGCGGATGAAGCCGGGGATCGGTGCGACGCTCCAGCCGATCCCGGACTTGCTGAAGTTGATTCGGAAGAACAGCAGATTGAGTGACTTCCTGAAGTTCAGGCCCATGTCACCGGTCCCAGTCCCAGTCATCGGGGAGTTCCCCGCCGTCGGGGCCGATGTCGCAGTAGTCGGCGATGTCATCGCAGGCCCATTCGCCTGACTCGCACAGTTCCTCTGCGTTGTCACAGTCGACATCCTCCGACCCGGTGTCCCCGGGGATGTCCGGAAGGCCGGTCCCGCCTGCCTGCGGGACGGGTGGCTCCTGGAACGTGGGCACCGTGTCCGCAGGAGCGGTCGTGTCGACCACGACCGGAGCCTCGACCGAGGTGGAGGACATGTCGTCCTGCACCGACTCACAGGCGGAGGTGAACATGAAGGGGATGACTGCTGCTGTCATCAGCACCAGCCTCCCGGCCCTAGAAGTACTCATTGAGCTTCATGCGGGCGCGAAGAGGGCTCTCGTCGGTCTCCCAGGTGGTGATGCGGATGTACTCCTCGGGATCGGACCTCTTCAGTTGCTCGAGCCATGATTCGTACCTCTCGACGGAGTCCCGTGAGACCGCATCGACCGCGCGGTCCTTGCGTGCCACGAGAGCGAAGATGTGCCAGCCCTGGAGCATCGAGAGCACGAACCAGACGAGCATGATGACGTTGATAGTGGAGAACCATCCCGGCATCGAGTCGGTCGTGAGATCTACAACACTCACGACAGCCAGGAAGGCGACGTAGGCGATGATGCCGAAGATGGCGAGCTGTGTGCGGGTCCCCGAGAGTTCGGTCCGCAGTCGTGCGAACAGTGCGACCGCCTCAGCAATCACAGGATCATGGTCGGGCGGGACGTCATCGTTCCAGAAGGGCGAGCGGAATCCCTCCGCCAGCCGCACGTCCACCGCGTCGATCTCCGGTTTGTGCAAGAGCTCCCTGAACATTTGGCCGAATCCCCCCTTCGGATTGGCCCAAAGTAGCAGCAGGAGGCTGGGTCTAGGCGCCCCAGCGGGTCTGGCCGAAGCGGTAGCCCACCGACCTGACCGTCTGGATCAGGTTCGCGTGCTCCTCGCCAAGCTTCGCCCGCAGTCGCCTGATGTGCACGTCCACCGTGCGCGCGCCGCCGTAGTACTCGTAGCCCCACACACGTGACAGCAGCATCTCGCGCGTGAACACCTTGCCCGGGTTCTGGGCGAGGAACTTCAGCAGCTCGTACTCCATGAACGTGAGGTCCAGCGGGTTGCCATTGAACGAGGCCTGGTACGTCTCCAGGTTGAGCACCAGCCCGCTGTGCTCCACCAGGTCAGCGCGCATCGCAGTGCCGCTCGACCGGGAGAACATGTGGCGAAGACGTGCCTCCAGTTCCCGGGGGTGGAACGGCGACAGGCAGAAGTCGTCGAACAGGTCGTCGCGCAACTCGAGATCGCCCAGCTGGGCACCCGTGACGAGCAACATCACCGAGTTGACCGGGTTGTCGCGCTTGCGCAGCGACCGGGCGAAGGC
>SXGQ01495594.1_pt1 | contig 32819 bp, 27 predicted proteins | sample 3178371 | NCBI WGS metagenome assembly SXGQ01 (sample SAMN11356859, study PRJNA531348) | freshwater metagenome | isolation source: freshwater sample F1-20 | place: China: Fuxian Lake, Yuxi | collected 2017-12-25
AATAAGTACTTTCCACAGGCAAAGTTGTCATTTTGAAATGTTCTATAACTTGTTTGGTTGTTGGTCTCAACTAAGTAACCCATCCACAAAGTCTTGGGCATTAAATTCAATCAGATCATCTATTCCTTCACCAATGCCTACAAACTTAACTGGAACTTTTAATTCTCTTTGCACAGCGATAACAATTCCACCTTTAGCAGAACCATCTAATTTGGTCAGAACAATTCCAGTTACCTCAACTGCTTCTGTGAAAACTCTGGCTTGAATTAATCCATTTTGTCCAGTGGTGGCATCAATTACTAGCAGAGTTTCAGTAACTGTGGCATGTTTTTCGATCACTCTTTTTACTTTGCCTAGTTCATCCATAAGTCCTGCTTTAGTGTGCAATCTTCCAGCTGTATCAATAATTACAACTTTGGCTCCTACTGCTAATCCTTCTTGAACAGCATTAAAAGCAACAGCAGATGGTTCAGAATTTTCCACACCTGTCACCACAGGCACTGAACTTCTTTGGCCCCAAGTTTGTAATTGTTGACTTGCTGCTGCTCGGAAAGTATCTGCAGCACCTAGCACGCACTTATTTCCTGCTTTAACTAATTTATGGGCAAGTTTTCCAACAGTTGTTGTTTTTCCAGTTCCATTTATTCCGACCATCATCAATACTGATGGTGAGGCAGAAATATTCAAACCTCTATCCCCAGTTGCAAGAAAATCAATTAATTGATTTCTTAAGACTTCTTTACCTTCTTCGGCACTATGAGCACCTTTTAGGGTTGGGTTATTTTTTAACTCTTGAACTATTTCTTGGGTTGTTTTAATGCCAACATCGGCCATTATTAGAGTGTCTTCAATTTCTTGCCAAGCTTGTTCATCAAGGGTTGTTCTTGAAAAGATATTAACTAGGCTTGTGCCAAAAGTTGATTTGGTCTTTAAAGGTTTTTCTTCCTTGTTTTTCTTACTAAAGATTCCCATGACCAGATTTTACGCTGGTTGATCTTCTCGTACTTCGCGAATCCTTTGACTTACCACTGTAGAAATACCGTCTCCACGCATTGAGATTCCATAGAGAGAGTCACAAATTTCCATAGTTCTCTTCTGATGTGTAACAACGATTAACTGAGAATTCTGTCTGAGTTCATCATAAAGTTCAAGCAATCTACCAAGGTTGGCATCATCTAGTGCTGCTTCAACCTCATCAAGAATGTAAAACGGTGATGGTCTGGCCTTAAACAAAGCAACCAAGAATGCCACAGCGGTAAGAGATCTTTCTCCACCAGAAAGCAATGAAAGTCTTAAATACCTTTTACCTTGTGGCTTAACTTCGATATCTATACCGGTAGTCAGCATGTTTTCTGGATCGGTCAAAACTAAGCGGCCTTCTCCCCCAGGGAAAAGTCTTGGTAACACAATTTCAAATTCTCTTGCCACATCTTTATAGGCTTCGTTAAATACCTGTTGCACTCTTTGTTCAACTTCAGCAATAACTTCAAGTAAGTCTTTCCTTGTTTTCTTAACATCTTCTAGTTGTTCAGTTAGGAATTGATTTCTTTCTTCCAAGGCACTGAATTCTTCAAGTGCTAGAGGGTTAATTCGTCCCAGAAGTGCTAACTTCTTTTCTGCGTCAAGAGCGCGTTTTTCCTGCTTTTCGCGAACATAAGCTTCTGGTTCTTTAGGTGCAGGAATTGGCATATCAGGATCAGCATCTTCATCAATGTGCACAATTTGCGGAACTAATTGATCTGGTCCATATTCTTTCAACAGGGAATCAGCTTCTATTCCATAATCTTCTAAGCCTTTTAGCTCGATTTGTTCAATTCTTAATCTTTGTTCCATTCGAGCAACTTCATCACGATGAACTGTGTCAACTAAGCGTTCTAATTCTGATCCCAAATCACGAATACTGTGTCTTACTTGTTGAACTTCTTGCTCCATCGCTTGTTGATGTTTGGTTGCTTCATCTCTTTCATGTTCTGCGGTAATTAAAGAATTTTCCAAATAAGACATGGCTGTTTCTATGCCTTGAAACACTGCATTAGCAATATGGGCTTCACGTCTTCTTTGTTCACGACGCTGCAATGCCCTAGATCGAGCCACTCTTTCACTATTGGCAGTTTTTTCTAATTGTTCTGCCCTTTGCACAACTGCAGCTAATCTTTCTTCTGCAGTTCTCATAGCCAGGCGTGCATCAACTTCTGCTGCTCTAGTGGTTTCTAGAAGGGCTCTTAATCTTTCTAATTCTGTGGAATCTATTTCAGTAATTTCTTCTGGTTCAGTTCCAGAATTAGCTAAGCGAAGTTCAATTTCTCTTAATACTCTTTCATCATCTGCTCGAGCTGTATGAGATGCGCGAAGTAAACTATCTAGTCTTTCTGCTTCTGCTTGTGAAGATCTATTTTGTTCACCAAGGGCAGCAAGTTTTTCAGCAACAGCTGCAAGTTCTGCATCGGATTCATAAAGTAGGGCTAAAGCAGCTTCAACTTTTTCTGCAGCTCGTTTTTGTTCATCTTTGGCATTTTGCAATTCAAATCTAAGTTGATCTGCAAGATTTCCTACTTGATCTCTTTCAGTTTCTGCCTTTTCAACATTTGCTTTTGCTTCCAGGCGAGAACGAGTATTAACAGTTCCACCAATTACATAATAAGAAGTGACTTTGTCACCATCTCTTGTCACAGCTGTAAGTCTTGGTTGTAATCTGACTGCTTCTTGTGCGTCTTGTAGGTTCTCAACAATTACAACATCTTTAAGTAATTTCTTTAAAGCATTTTGTAATTCATATGGAGCATTAACTAATTCGATAGCACTTCTAGAAAACGGTGGAGCAGCAGGAGCATTGTTTTGTTCATAAAGTGCATCAGCTAATAATACGGCTGCGCGACCAGTTTTGTTATTCTTTAATTTATTTATAGATCTAATTGCATCATTAACTGATTTAGCTGCGATTGCATTAGCAGCATCTCCTAAGGCCACTGCGATTGCTGATTCCCAACCATTTTCGATTCTTAAAAGTGTTGCAAGTGAACCAATAAGTGAATCATCACCAGAATTTAATAGTGAATCACCACCATCAACTTCTTCCAATAACGCTTGTTGCAAAGCTTCAGCTCTTGCAGTTAATGCTGCTTTTGACTTAGCGGCTTCTTGAGATTTGATTTCTAATTCAGCAACTTTGGCATCTGCTGCTGCTAACTCTTTTGAAGCTTGTTCGTATTGGGTATCTAAACCTTTTTCAACTCCATCAAGGCCCGCAATTTGTGATTCAAGTGCTAAAAATTCTGTTCTAGCTTTCTCTGCACGTTCGCGAGCTTCTCTAACTTCAACTTCTAATCTGGTTGCTTCACTTGCTCTTGCTTCAATTCGAGATTTAGCGGCATTTACTTGTCCAGTTAATCTGGCAAACTCTTCACGTTTATCTGCAGCAGATTTAATGGCATTTGTTTGGCGTGCTTGTTCTGCTTGAAACAGTTGTTCAGTTGCAGTTCTTTCTCCAGTTGCTTTGCTTAAGAAATTCTTTGCTACCTCAACATCTTTTTGTAGTTCATAAGAATTCTCTCTTGTTGCTTTTGCTTCCTTTTCTAAAGCTTCTGGATCTGCACCAGTTGTTTGTTCCTGAATTTCTTCTGCAACAAGTTTGGATCTTTCCATAGCCAAAGATCTGGTACCAAAAAATCTTTCGCGCAATGACGCAAGTTTGAACCAAGTTTGTTGAGCAGTTTGAACTCGAGGTGTGGCTTCCAGCAAGAGTCTTTCAAGTTCTGACTCACGAAGTTTCTTTTCGTTCATCTTGTTTTCAACTTCCGCCTGCTTCTCACGCAAGATGGTTTCGTCAGCAACCTCTTTCATCATGTTGATGCGCATTTGTGTTAGGTCATCAGCCAATATTCTTAATTTGGCATCTCTTAATTCAGCTTGGATTGTTTGTGCTTTTCTTGCCACATCAGCTTGTCTTGCTAAAGGTTTAAGTTGTCTTCTAATTTCAGTGGTTAAATCTTGTAATCTAAGCATGTTCGCTTGAGTTGCCTCAAGTTTTCTTTCAGCTTTTTCTTTTCTTCTTCGATGCTTTAATACACCTGCTGCTTCTTCGATAAAACCACGGCGATCTTCTGGAGTTGCACTTAATACCGCGGCAACTTGGCCTTGTCCAACAATGACGTGCATCTCTCGACCAATACCTGAATCTGAAAGAAGTTCTTGCACATCCAAAAGGCGAGAAGCATTTCCGTTAATTGCGTACTCTGATCCACCATTTCTAAATAAAGTTCTTGAGATTGTTACTTCTGCATAGTCAATTGGTAGAGCACCATCTGTGTTATCAATTGTTAAAACAACTTCTGCTCGTCCCAAAGGTGCTCGTCCAGCAGATCCTTTAAAGATAACGTCATCCATAACGCCACCTCTTAAAGTTTTGGCGCCTTGTTCACCCATTACCCAAGCAATTGCGTCAACAACATTTGATTTACCAGAACCATTAGGTCCCACAACAGCAGTAATGCCTTGTTCAAAATTTAAAGTTGTAGCAGAAGCAAATGATTTAAATCCGCGAATAGTCAGACTCTTTAAATACAAGATCTGCCTCCGGATTTAATGGGTTTGTCTTAACCCTCTAACTCTATCTATGAGGCCTTACTCGAGGTTGACAATTAGGACAGATTGTTGAACTTCTGTTGTTAGAAAAGGCTTCTCTGACCATTTCCAAATCACACCTGTAACACCTTTCACCTTCGCGGCCATATGCGTTCAATTCGTTTTCGAAGTAACCACTTTCACCATTGACGTCGATGTATAGATCATCAAAGGAAGTGCCCCCTTTTTCTAACGCTTTAGCCATCACTTCTTTTGCACTTACTAATATTTCTTTAATCTTTTTTTCACTTAAGTTTTCACACACATCTGCCCAGTGAGTTTTTGCTAGCCATAAAGCTTCATCGGCATAAATGTTGCCAATTCCTGCAACTATTTCTTGATTTAAAAGTGCTTGTTTGATACCAGTTTTTCTTCTCTTGATATTAGAAATTGTTTTATCCATATCAAATGTTTCTTCAAACAAATCAGGTGAAATGTGTAAAACAGATTGGGGAACAAGTCTTTTATCTTTTGCTTCAACAAGCTCTTCTAGGTTGACCCAACCAAAAGTCCTTTGATCAATAAAGTGCAGACTTCTTTTGGTATCTGAGAAATCAAAAGTGACTCGAGCATGAGTTGAGGGTTTCTCATCTTTTTTGACCATCAACATCTGACCACTCATACCTAAATGTGCACTGATGGCTTGCGAAGAGTTTTTCAACGTCATCCACAAAAACTTTCCACGACGCTCAACTGAGTTGATTGTAAAACCTGAAACAGTCTTTTCAAATGTTTTAGAACTGAACTCAAAGTTTCTTAAAGCCCTATTGTTTCTAACTTTTGCTTTACTTATTTTCCTGTTTTTAACATGCTTAGCTAAGCCTTTACGAACAACTTCAACTTCTGGTAACTCTGGCATTTAAGGTCTTAAGTTATTTATCTCTGTGTAAGCAGAGGCAGCAGCATGCTGTTCAGCTTCTTTTTTACTTTTACCTTCACCATTGCCGTATAAATCTTGCCCAACTTTGACTTGTGCACTAAATCTTTTGTCGTGATCTGGACCTGATTGTTCAATCACATACTCAATTGCGCCTAAAGACTTAGAGTTTACTAATTCAGCCAAACTTGTTTTCCAATCAAGGCCTGCACCAAGTTCTGCGCTGGCCGCTAAAATTGGAGCAAAAAGTTGCAAAATAACTTCTCCTGATTTTGCTAAACCATGTTCAACATAAATTGCACCCAAGATTGCTTCAACTGCGTCAGCCAAAATACTTGATTTATCACGACCACCAGTTGCTTCTTCACCTTTTCCAAGTAAAAGAAATTCACCTAAACCAAGAGTTCTTGCTACATCAGCTAAGGCTTTAGCGTTAACAACTGCGGCACGAAGTTTTGCTAATTGACCTTCTTGTGCATCAGGATTTTTTCTATAAAGCTCATCAGTAATCACAATTCCTAAAACGGAATCGCCTAAGAATTCAAGTCTTTCATTGGTGGGCACACCACCATTTTCATAAGAAAAAGAACGATGCGTGATTGCTTGTTTTAATATTTCTTCCGATAACTCAACGCCTAAGCGCGCTACTAATTCGCGCATATTGCAAATTTATTTATGGATTTGTGACTTGACGTTTTGCGTATGTACCACATGTTGGACATGCAGTGTGTGGAAGTTTTTCTGAACGACAACGATCACAGGTAACTAAAGTTGGAACACTTGCTTTCCATTGTGCGCGACGATTGCGTGTATTTGAACGCGACATCTTTCGTTTTGGTACTGGCACTTTTCTCTACTTCTCTTCCTTTAATTGCGATAGCTTTGACCATCGCGGATCTATTATTTCATGCTTGTGTTCAGGATCCTCTTCGAGACGAATTCCACACTGGGCACAAAGTCCAAGGCATTCATCATTGCAAAGAGGTCTGGTTGGCAGTTCAAGCACCACCGCATCTATGAGGGCAGGTTCAAGATCTATCAAATCTCCTTGCATCTTTCTAATCTCATCTGCTTCATCATCACTGTTTATTTCTTTGTCTTCATAAACATAAAGATCAGTAATAGTGGCGTCAATTTCAAACTCAACTGGATCTAAACAGCGAGAACATTCAGTTTCTGCTTCCAAATAAACTTCCCCTGTTACCAACACTCCATCAACCACTGCCTCTAATAAAAGATCTAGGTCAACCACAGTTTCAGCAGGAACTATCACTGGTCCATTACTTAAAGAGTTAGGTAACTTAATTACAGTATTGATATTTTTAGATTCACCAGCTCTTCGAGGCAATTCATGCACATCAATGACTAGTGGATCTCGCACATCCAGTTTTTTCTTCAATTTTATCCTTGATTGTTAAAAGATGAATTACCAGTTATTTTTTCACGACCACGCTTTACAGCCAAAAGTGTTCTGTTCAACGTGATTTCAAAATTAGCTAACCTGGCATCAATATATTCATCAGTTTCATTGCGCATTCTGCGTAATTCTTCGTCAACTTGTTTCATAATTTCTTGGGCTCTTTGATTAGCTTGTTGCACAATCTCTGTTTGAGAAACGAGTCTGTTTGCCTCTGCCCGTGATTGCTCAATTAAGGCATGTCCAGCTAAACGACCTTCTTCCATGACAGCTTCTTTGTTGTCTAGTAAATGATTTGCCTGCAAAATATCTTGCGGAAGTATTTTTTTAAGATCATTTAACAGATTAATCATTTCTTGGCGATTAACTAAGGCACCGTCTCGAGACAATGGCACTGAGCGTGCTTCTTCTATTTGACTTAAAATTTGCTCAATGAGTTGTAAGGATTCCATAGTGTTATTTCTGATACTTCGCTTTCAAAGCCATGGCTACTGGTTTTGGCACTGAAGTTGAAATGTCTCCCCCATGTCTTGCCACTTCTCGTACCAAACTTGAAGACAGAAAAGAGTAAAGAGGATTTGTTGCCACAAACAATGTTTCTACCGCCCCTAATTGATAGTTCATTTGAGACATTTGCAATTCATAATCAAAATCACTGACTGCTCTCAAACCTTTAACCATCGCATTAACTCCACGGGTTTTACAAAAATCTACTAAAAGTCCATCAAATGTTTCAACACTTACCTTAGGAAGATGCTGACAGGATTGTCTTATTAACTCAACTCGTTCTTCAATAGTAAATAAACCAGTTTTGGAATGATTAACTAAAACAGCCACCACTACTTCATCAGCGATATCTGATGCTCTTTTGAAGACATCGATATGACCATTAGTTACTGGATCAAAGGAACCGGGGCAAACTACTTTTTGCATACTTGACCGTACCAAACACACGTATCGCCATAACTCTTATCTCGAATGCTTTCGAAGCCATCAGGCCAAACAAAGTCCCCAGATCTCTTGGCAGTTTCGACAACCAGGATTGCATCGTCTGAAAACCAGGAATTAGCTAAACCTTGAGTTATCACTTTTGCGATTTGCTCCAATGACATTTCATAGGGTGGGTCAAGAAATATCAATTGTGCTGGCATATTTAATTTCTCAACAGGTTTCGCTGCCAAAAGAGTCTCTACCTTGCCATCAACCACATGTGCTTTGATATTTAAGTCTTGAATATTTTTATTTATTACAGAGACTGCATTTCTGTTATTTTCTATAAAAATGCAATAGCTTGCACCCCTAGAAATTGCTTCAAGACCTAAGGCTCCGCTTCCAGCAAATAAATCTAAAACACAAACCTCAGCAATGGCATCTAGTGAAGTTAGAGTTGAAAAAACTGCTTCACGTACTCGTTGTGCTGTGGGTCTTGTTCCTTCATCAGGAACTTTCAGCAGTCTTCCCCTAAGTTCACCGGCAATAATTCTGGTCATTTAATTCTTCTCCAAGAATTCAGTTTCTGCTTCTTTTTCAATTTCAAGCACCGCTTTTTGCAATGGCACAACATGGGCAAGTGTGTAATCTTCTTCAATTAGTTTCTTGCAGGCATCTCTGGCTAATTCTACTATCTCTACATCTTTGACAACTTGGAGTAATTTCAAAGAAGATTTTCTGCCTGATTGTCTTGACCCTAAGACATTTCCTTCTCTTCTTATTTCTAAATCAAGTTGAGCTAATTCAAAACCATCTGTGGTTGAGGCAACTGCAGCAAGTCTTTCTCTAGCTGGAGAATCTTCTGGAGATTCAGTTACAAATAAACAAATACCAGGTTCTTTTCCTCGACCAATTCGACCGCGTAACTGATGCAATTGGCTAACGCCAAAACGATCAGCATCAAGAATTATCATCATCGTTGCATTGGGAACATCAACACCAACTTCAATCACCGTGGTGGAAACTAAAACATCGATGCCATCTTTTGCACTAGGTCCGGCATTAAATCTGCGCATGATGTCATCTTTTTCTTCACTAGACATTCGGCCATGTAAAACACCAACGCGCACATCTTTAAGTGGACCACCAGAAAGCATTGGTGCTACTTCAAGGACAGCTAATGGTGGACGTTTCTCGTCTTCAAATTCTAAATCTGCATCATCTTCTGCTGCTGCCCCACCAATGCGCGGTGCAACTATATAAACCTGGTGACCATTTTTAACTTCTTCAACAGCTCTTTGCCAACCTCTTTCCAAGTGTCCAGGTTTTTCAACTGATAAAACAACGTGAGTTGTAATTGGACTTCTTCCTTGCGGTAATTCTTTTAATGAACAAATATCAAGATCGCCAAACACAGTCATTGCAACAGTTCTAGGAATTGGTGTTGCGGTCATTACTAATACGTGTGGTCTTTTATCTCCAGGAGATTTAGCAGCCAAAGCTGCTCTTTGTTCAACTCCAAATCGATGTTGTTCATCCACAACTACTAACGCTAGATCTTTAAATTTCACACCTTCTTGAATGATCGCGTGAGTTCCCACCACGATTCCTGCATCACCATTGGCAATACTTGCTAACACATTTGATCTATTGGCACCTGTTACTGAACCGGTAAGTAATTCAACTTTTGTGCCAATTTCACTTCCACCTAATTCACCCTTTGTCGCAAGAGATCCCATCAATTTCTTTATCGTTCTTAAATGTTGTCCTGCTAGAACTTCAGTTGGTGCCAGTAAAGCTGCTTGCCCACCAGCATCAACTGCTGCGAGCATCGCTCGAAGAGCCACAATTGTTTTTCCACTTCCCACATCCCCCTGAAGTAATCGATGCATGGGGTGAGTTTGGGCAATTTCTGCAAAGAGAGCTTCGCCTATTTCTTTTTGCCCATTGGTTAATTCAAATGGCAGATTCTTATCAAATTGAGTTACTAATCCATCAATTACTTGTTTACGTGCAGTAGCAGGAAGTTGAGATTCTTTTGCTCTTCTTTGCAACAAAACTGTTTGTAAGACAAATGCTTCATCAAATTTCAACCTGTTTAAAGCCATTGCTACTTGTTCAAAAGTTTCTGGTTCATGAATCCAAGTAATTGCTTGCTTGAAAGAAATAAGCCCTAATTCTTCTTGCATCTCTTGGGGAACAACGTCATCGTCTGCTTGGATTTCTAACTGGCTCATCACAAATTTAATAGCTTTGGCAGTTCTCCAACTTGGCACTGAACCTGTTGCTGGATAAACCGGAATTAAAGCTTTAGCAAACATTTCAATGACATCAGGATCTGTTTCTTCACCCTGTTGGGCAGTCAAAATGTATTCGGGATGAATTAGTTGTTTGCGCCCACGATATTCCTGAACTTTTCCAGCAAACAAACCTTGGATTCCTGGAATTAATCTTTTCTTATGCATACTTGCCATGGCAAAGAAAGCTAAATCAATTGTTTTCTTTCCATCTGTAACTACTACTTCTAATCTGGTTGTTCTTCTGCCTTTCATTGGTGCTTCTTTGGCTGAAGCAACTTCAGCTAAGACTGTGGCATGTTCGCCAATTCTTAAAGATTTAAGATCAGTTAATTCACCACGTTTGGCATAACGTCTTGGATAGTGGCGCACCAAATCTTCCACTGTTTCATAACCAAAAGCAGTGGATAAAAGTTTTGCTGACCGACCGCCTAAGACATCAATCAGCGAGGAATTTAGGTGAACCATCGTTGGTTCCAGCCTAGGCTTAGTGGGTGCTTTCAAGGCGCATTCAATGCCTTAGGTAGGCTCTTACAAGTTGCCAAAAAGTGCAATTAAATAAAGTGGGAGTGAAAATTCAGATGGCCGCCAAATGCGATGTTTGTGGCAAAGGACCAGGTTTTGGTCACCAAGTTTCACATTCCAACGTTAAAACTAAAAGACGCTTCAATCCAAATATTCAAAGAGTTAAAGCTGTAATCAAGGGAACTCCAAAGCACGTTAATGTTTGTACTTCCTGCCTACGCGCAGGCAAAGTTATTCGCTAACTAAATTTAAAATGATCGTGGCCTTTGGGGCCAAGAAAATGTTTCCCGTCAATTGTTACTTGCGCTTCACCTTTGAACACTTCCCCAATGACTTTGAATCCATCAGGAACTTGTCTAGATCTTGGCAAGGTGGCAACAAAAGCATGATCATCTCCCCCAGTCATAACCCAAATCATGGGATCAACATTTAAAGCAGCTGCCACATCTAATATTTCTTGTTCAGGAATTAGGGCCGTGGTTTTAATATCAATGTGAACATCTGATGCTTTAGCGATGTGGTTTAAATCTTGCAATAATCCGTCTGAAATATCAATCATGGAAGAAACAAAATCTTTAGCAATTGTTCCGGCAAAGTATGGAACCTTAGGTCTTCGGTGTGCATCACAAACTATCTTGGGCGACTTGAATCCTCTTCTTAAAGCATTTAATCCTGCTTCAGCCCAACCCAAACGACCTGCCAAAATTACTAAATTTCCAGGTTCTGCACCACTTCTTTTGAGAGGTGCTTGGGATAAACCTGAATCATTAATGTTTCCTAAAGCGGTAATTGAAATAGTCAAAGTTTCAGATTTAGTGGTGTCTCCACCTACCACGGCTGTGTTGACTAATGCTGCTTCTTCACATATCCCATCAACAAGTTCAATTAACCAATCAACTTTTGTTGCACTAGGAATTGCTAAACCAATAAGTAAAGCAGTTGGTGTGGCCCCTGTAGCAATGATGTCGGCTAAATTAGCGGCAGCTGCACGATGTCCAATGTCTCTTGCACTTGACCAATCTTTTTTAAAATGTTGACCTTCTACCAACATGTCAGTGGAAGCTACAACTCGAGAAGAATCAAGTTGAACAATTGCTGCATCATCGCCTAAGCCAAGTAAAACTTGCGAAGCCGGAGCAAGACGAGATTTGAGTAACTCAACAAAGCCAAATTCGCCTAAGTCGGCAATTGTTTGCTCACTCATCGTCATCTCCCCCTAACCAATTATCTAACTTAAATGTAAGTTTATGCTCACTATCGGATAAAGAAAGTTGAAAATCACAATGAGTGTTCAGGCCTACATCTTGGTGCAAACCGACGTTGGCAAGTCAGATGAGGTTGCTCAAGCAATCAATGCCATAGAAGGTGTGATTAATGCTGTTCACGTGACTGGTCCCTATGACGTCATTGTTCGAGCTGAAGCTAATTCGATTGATGAACTTGCCAAGGTAGTTTTAACAAAAGTGCAGAGTGTAAAAGGCATAAGTAGAACACTTACCTGCCCAATCGTTAATCCCTAACTAGTGCAAACCAATAGGTCTATTTAAAGCCTCTTGGATTAAGTAATCAACTAATTCTTTGTATTTCATACCCGTTGCTTCCCACATTCGAGGAAACATCGAAATTGGGGTAAAGCCAGGCATGGTGTTTATTTCATTAACTAAAATTTCATCATCTTTGGTGATAAAGAAATCAATACGAGCTAAACCTTCGCAGTTAAAAAAGTCAAAAACATTAACAGCCATCTTTTGTAGATCTGCTAGAACTTTCTTGTCAAGTTTTGCTGGCACAACTAACTCAGCAGAATCATCCATATATTTTGCTTCAAAATCATAAAATTCATGTCCTTTTTTAACAATAATTTCTGCAGGTAAGGAGGCCTTGGCTGGTTTTCTTTCTTCACCAGTAATCACAGCACATTCAATTTCCCGAGCATTTTCAATGCTTGCTTCCACAATAATTCTTTTATCGTGAAGTCTTGCCTCTTCTATAGCTTTTTCCACTTTTGAGAATTCTTTTATTTTTTGTATTCCCACAGAGCTTCCAGCTCTTGCTGGTTTAACAAACACAGGCAAAGTTAGTTCTTGAATTTTCTTTAAAACGTTTGCTTTGTCATTAGTCCATTGTGAATCCAGAATTGTTACAAAATCTCCTACCGGAAATCCAGCTGCCTTTAATAAAGCTTTAGAAGTGGTTTTATCCATACCAATTGATGAGCTCAAAACCCCTGCCCCCACAAAAGCGATGGCATGTAAATCAATTAGTCCTTGAATAGTTCCATCTTCACCATATGGCCCATGCAATACCGGAAAAATAACATCTAAAGAAACTAATTCTTCTGGTGGAAATTTAGAAAAGATTGCAGGTTTATTGTCTTGAATTCCTTCTTTTGTCACTTCAGGAAGTTCAGTTTTAGAAAGAGTTAGAAAGGGTGTTTTATCTGAGAAAATTACCCAAGAATTATCTTTGGTTATTCCAATAGGAATAACCTCATATTTTTCTCTGTCTATGACATTGATGATGCTGTTTGCAGAAATGCAAGAAATTGAATGCTCAGAAGATCTTCCTCCGAACAAAACTCCAACTCTTATTTTTTCCACGAAAACATTCTATTCGTGTTCTGCTGTTATGGGCTGATCCAGCAAAGCAGACATCACATCATGAGCGTCATCGCCATCGCGAATCACTCTTAATACTTGGGCAGCAATGGGCATATCTAAATCATATTTTGCGGCAATTGCTAAAAGTGGTGCCAAACTTTTTGCACCTTCCACAGTTCCGTGAGCTTTTAATTGCGCTTCATCAATTGTGGCCCCATGTCCTAGGGCTTCACCAAAAGTTCTGTTTCTAGAAAGTGGTGATTGTGATGTTGCAATCAAATCACCAATCCCTGCTAAACCTAAAAATGTTTCAGTTTTAGCACCAAGAGCAACACCGAGCCTTGTCATTTCTGCTAAACCTCTAGTAATTAGTGCCGATTGTGTGTTTTCACCAAGTCCTAAACCAACAGCAATCCCATTTGCAATTGCCACAATGTTTTTGATCGCACCAGCTAATTCTGTACCCACAACATCTGTGGTCCAAAATGCTCGGAAATAATTAGTTGCCATCGCATTTGCCACATCTGCTGCAACATCTTCGTCAGTACAAGCAATCGTTGTGGCAGTTGGTTGACGATGGATAATCTCACCAGCCAAATTAGGTCCACTAACTACTGCTACCCGATTTTCAGAACATTTAAATACATCGGCAATTACTTCAGAAATTCTCATTCGAGTTGAATTCTCAATACCTTTAATAAGTGAAACAAAAATCGCAGTAGAAGAAACAAAGCCTTTCCAGGCCTCTAAGTTTTCTCTTAATGATTGAGCAGGTAATGCAAAGAAGACTAGTTCTTTATTTTCTAAGGCATCTTTAGCCGAAGTAGTAGCGGTGATACGTGAAGACAGTTTTACCCCTGGATGAAATTTTGAGTTCTTGTTGTTTTCATTAATGTCTTTAACAACTGCTTCATTTCTTGCCCAAAGCAAAACATTGTGACCAGAATCTGCTAAAACTTGAGCACAAGCTGTGGCCCATGCACCACCACCCATCACCGCAACTGTTTCTATGGTCTTTCCTTTGTCCAAGGCAATCTTTGTGCCGGCGGAGTTTGATTCCTAATGATTGCTAATTCATTAGTTATCGCATCCATAATTCTAGAGGTCGCCTCTTTGAGTAATTCTCCGGTGATTTCCTGGTCATAAAGATCAGATAATTCAACAGGTTTTCCAGCAGCAACAATCATGGTTTTGCGGGGAAAAAGTTTTAATTTCTTTGAATATGGCGCCAAAACTAATTGTGCGCCCCAGTGCGCAACCGGAATAACAGGAGCTTTGGTAGCAAGTGCGATACGTGCTGCACCAGTTTTTCCATCCATGGGCCAAAGATCTGGATCTCTAGTTAGTGTTCCTTCAGGACTTAACACCACTGCTTCACCTTTTTCAACAGCAGCAATGGCACCTCGAACAGCAATTTTTGCATGTCGTGATTCACGATAAACAGGAATTTGTCCAGCTAAATAAACAAGTTGACCAATTACTGGAACTTTAAATATCGCAGATTTTGCTAAGAATTTTGGCGGACGATTGTTATCCCACATAAACTGTGCCACCACAAAAGGATCAAACCAAGAATTGTGATTCATAGCTGCGATAATTCCTGAATCAATATTTAGATTTTGCCCGCCGCGATAATCGCGCTTAGTTATTAAAACCAAAAGTGGGCGAAGTATAAAAACAATTAATCTGTAAACAAATCCCAAACGAGATTTTTGCGAGACCCGGGCCATACCCTGTATCCAATCAGCATGATGCCCGGTAGCAGAAACTGCGACCGGGCATCAACTTAAAAATCAGCGAATTAGCGCTTCTTTTTTGCTTTTTTCTTCAAACCAAGAATTGACTTGCCTTTTGAAACCTTTTTGGTTTTTTTGGCAGTAGCTTTTTTGGCTTTCTTTGCTGCTCTTTTTCCACCAAGCACGATTGCTTTGAAATCTGCTGCTGGTCTGAATTTGGCAACTGTCTTGGCAGGAACTTTTACTGGAGCACCTGTCATTGGGTTACGTGCCATTCTGGCTGGGCGGTTTTTCTTTTCCCAGATACCAAATCCTGCGATTGAAACCTTGTCACCTGATGCAACTGCATTGGTGATCGTGTCAAAAAACACATCTACGAAATCTAGAGCTTGACGACGATTGGCTTCAAAATGTTGTTGCACTAAGTCTGCTAAGTCTGGCTTCTTCAACTTTTCGAACCTTTCTAAAGTTCTTTAGCTTTTTATGGCTAGCAATAAAAGATTTTTATTGCTAGGGATAAAATTACGCAATAAAATAAGGGTTTTTTGCACGACACACCCAAAAAGTTCTTATTTTATAGGCAAAATTTGAATTGATATTCGAAAAATCGAAGTTTTATGGAACAAAATGTTACTGGTGTGACTTACAAAGTGACAGGTTTATAACTAGGACGAGACTTTTCAAACTCAGTTATCTTGGATTCGTGACGAAGAGTTAAGCCAATATCGTCCAAACCTTCCATTAAACGCCATCTAACATAGTCATCTATTTGAAAATCTGCGAGCAAGTCCCCTGCTTTGACTTGTCTTTTATCCAGATCAACGGTTATTTGAGTGTTGGGATCTTTTTCAATCATGGCCCAAATCTTTTCAATCACATCTTGGGGAACTTCTGCTGTGACAAGTCCTGCTTTGCCAGAGTTACCACGGAAGATATCTGCATAGCGAGACGACAAAACCACTTTGAACCCATAATCCATCAATGCCCAAACGGCATGTTCGCGAGAAGATCCTGTGCCAAATTCAGGTCCAGCAACCAAGATTGTGGCCTTTTTGTATTCAGGTTTGTTCAACACAAAACTTGGGTCTTCACGCCAGGCTTTAAACAAAGCATCTTCAAATCCGTGACGAGTAATACGTTTTAAGTATTCGGCAGGAATGATTTGATCGGTGTCAACGTTACTTCTTCTTAAAGGCAGACCTGTACCTGTGTGAGTTACGAATTTTTCCATTATTTGATTTCATCCGGTGTTGAAAGGTGTCCAGTAATTGCTGTAGCTGCAGCCACTAAAGGTGAAACTAAATGAGTTCTTCCCCCGGGGCCCTGTCGACCTTCGAAATTTCTATTTGAAGTAGAGGCAGCGCGCTCTCCTGGTTTTAATTTGTCAGGATTCATTCCCAAACACATTGAACATCCAGCACTGCGCCAATCTGCTCCTGCTGCCTTAAAGATTGCAGGTAAACCTTCATGTTCTGCTTGAATGGCAACTTTGGCACTTCCTGGAACAACCATCATGCGCACACTGGAAGCAACTTTTTGACCTTTCAAAATTGCTGCAGCTGCTCTTAAGTCTTCAATGCGACCATTGGTGCAGGAACCCAAAAATACGGTGTCAACTTTGATATCACGCATTTTTGTTCCAGCCTTAAGATCCATATAAACAAGTGCACGTTCTGCTGCTGTTTTTTCAGTTGGGTCAGTAAATGAATTTGGATCTGGCACAACATCATCAATTGATACACCTTGGCCTGGATTTGTTCCCCAGGTAACAAAAGGTGTTAGAGAGTTGGCATCAATTATGACTTCAGCATCAAATTTGGCATCATCATCAGTTTTTAAAGTTTTCCAATAAGAAACAGCATCGTCCCAGTCTTTACCTTTAGGGGCATATTCGCGACCCTTCATGTATTCAAAAGTGGTTTCATCAGGGGCAATCATTCCTGCTCTTGCTCCTGCTTCAATACTCATGTTGCAAATTGTCATTCGTCCTTCCATGGACAATGCACGAATTGCTTCACCGCGATATTCCAAAACATAACCTTGACCACCACCTGTACTAATTTTGGCGATCACAGCCAAAATAATGTCTTTTGCAGTTGATCCTTGAGGAAGTTTGCCATTAACAGTTATAGCCATAGTTTTAAATGGCTTTAGTGGCAATGTTTGGGTAGCAAGCACATGCTCAACTTCACTGGTGCCAATACCAAAAGCTAAAGCCCCAAAAGCACCATGAGTTGAGGTATGAGAATCTCCACAAACAACAGTCATTCCTGGTTGCGTTAAACCAAGTTGTGGTCCAACAACGTGCACAATTCCTTGATCAATATCTCCTAGAGAAAAAATCTTTAAGCCAAATTCTTTGGCATTATTTCTGAGAGCATCAACTTGTGCTCTAGAAACTAAATCTGCAATTGGTTTATCAATATCTTGGGTGGGAACGTTATGATCTTCTGTCAAAAGTGTTAAATCAGGGCGACGAACTTTTCTATTGGCTGCTCTTAAGCCATCAAATGCTTGTGGAGAGGTAACTTCGTGAACTAAATGAAGATCAATAAAAAGTAAATCTGGTTCGCCACTTGCTTGGTGCACAATGTGTGCATCCCAAACTTTTTCTGCAAGTGTCTTACCCACTTTTTATTTCTCCTTTACTTTTCTATTGCCTCGTGTAGCCCCGACGGGATTCGAACCCGCGCTACCGCCTTGAGAGGGCAGCGTGCTAGGCCGCTACACAACGGGGCTGTAGGAAAATCCGTTTCAGTAATTCTAACAGCGCGAAGAAAAAGTAAAATTCGTAGTTAGCGAATTCTCACACGATCAGGTGTTAGTTCATCCAAACTTGTGATGCCCAGAAGTCTCATTGACATTTCAATTTCAGCTTTAAGCAATTGCACAACACGATCCACCCCTTGTTCGCCACCTGCCATCAAGCCATACAGGTAAGCACGTCCAATCAAAACAGCATTTGCACCCAAACCAATAGCGGCCAAAATATCTGTGCCGGCCATCACACCACCGTCAATCAAAACTGTGAAATCTTTACCAACAGCTTTTCTAACTTCTGGAAGAAGTTCTAAGGGCACAGGTGCCTTATCCATTTGTCTTCCACCATGCGTAGAAAGAATTATTCCGTCAACTCCTGCTTCTTTGAGCATTAATGCATCCTCAACTGATTGCACACCTTTAATTAATAATTTTCCACTCCAAACAGATTTAAGCCATTTAATATCTTCTAAAGTAATTGAGGGATCAAAAATCTTTGATAATAAATCAGCAACTGTTCCGCCGCTATCTTTCATATCTAGGGAGGCAAAAACAAGTGGTTCAGTAGTTAAAAGATTCATCCACCACTTTGGATATCTGGCCATGCCAATCAATGTTTTTAAAGTCAATTTTGGTGGAATTGTTAAACCATTTTTAACGTCTCTATATCTCACGCCACCAACTACTGTGTCAACAGTCAAAACAATAGTTTCATATCCTGAAGCTTTTACTCTTTCAATTAGTCTCTCGTTTGGTTCTCTTTCACGTCTTACATATAACTGATACCAGCGACGCACATTTGGAACTTGTTTAGCTAAATCTTCGGGTGAAGTTGTGCCTAGAGTTGATAAACCATAAAGAATTCCATATTTTTCTGCCACTCGAGCAACTGCTGGTTCACCTTCGTAACCCATCATGCGAGTAAATCCAGTTGCAGCAAATGCAAAAGGTAATGCGTTCTTTTTTCCTAAAATATCAACGGATGTATCAACGTTTGTCACATCTCTTAACACGCGAGGAGAAAATTCAACGTTATTAAATGTTTCTCTGGCTCTATTAAGACTTGCTTCAGAACCTGATGCACCATCGGTGTAATCAAAAACGGAACGAGGGGTTCTTTTTGAAGCTATTTCTCTAATATCCCAAATGTTGGTGGCTTTATTAAGTCTTACTTGTTTTCTATTTAGGTTGGGCCATCTAAAACCAATTAATGAAATTACTTCTAAGGGGCGAGGAAACCTGCGCTTAACCATGAGGTCCTATTCGAAGAATAAGTTGTTGAACCAAAAATTACTACATCACTAATCTTGCTGGGGTACTAGGACTCGAACCTAGACAAGCGGATCCAGAAACCGCTGGGCTGCCAATTACCCCATACCCCACTGGCTTACTTCTTTAAATGTTTTTCAATTCGTGAAACTACTTTTTCTTTACCCATGATTTCCATGGATTCAAACAATGGTGGAGAAACTCTTCTTCCCGTTACTGCTACTCGAAGGGCCGTAAAAACTATGCGGGGTTTTAATCCCATTTCTGTAACTAAAACTCTGTTTAATTCATCATGCAAAGTTTGGGTCTTAAATTCTTTTAATACATTAATAACTTTCACACTTGCTGCTAACGCAGGCAAAATATCGTGTGTTAAAGACTTTTCAGCATCTTCGTGATCAACTACAAAGTCCTTTTCTTCCACAAATAGAAATGACAACATCCCAGGAACTTGAGAAAGTGTTTCAAGTCTTTCTTGAACCAATGGAGTTGCGGCTAGTAGTAAATCTTTTTGATCTTTGTTCACATTTGCAGGTAAGACTTCATCTTCAATAAGTCTTTTTTCCATGCGAGCAGCTAATTCTTCAGTGGAGAGTTTTCTGATCCAATCAGCATTGATTGCTGTGCACTTTTTAATATCAAATCGGGCAGGATTAGCACTTACTCTACTTATTTCAAAATTTTCTGCCATTTGTTTCATGGAGAAAAACTCAATGTCATCACCAAATGACCAGCCCAGCAGGGCCAGATAGTTCAACAGACCTTCTGGCAAGAAACCTTCTCGTCGATACATCAACAAACTAGATTCAGGATCTCTTTTGGAAAGTTTTTTGTTTCCTTCCCCCATCACATATGGGAGATGACCAAATTCTGGGGTAACACCTTTTCCAACACCAATTTGTTTGAAAGCTTCATAAAGTGCAATTTGTCTGGGAGTTGAAGATAACAAATCCTCACCTCTCAAAACATGTGTTATTTCCATAAGGGCATCATCTGTGGGATTTACCAGTGTGTAGAGAGGATCTCCATTTGCTCTTACTAACACATAATCTGGAATATGTTCGTGCTCAAAACTTAACTCACCACGTACCAAATCATTCCAAGTGATTGTTTTACTTGGCATTCTAAATCTTAAAACTGGTTCGCGACCCTGTGCTTTGAATTCAGCAACTTGCGAATCCGTTAATTCACGACAATGCGCGTCATAGCCAGGTGTTTGACCTTTTTCTTTTTGAGCTTTTCTTCTTTCTTCAACTTCTTCTTGTGTGCAATAACAGTGATATGCAAAACCTTTTTCGTGAAGTTTTTTTGCAACATCTTTGTAAATATCCATACGCTCACTTTGGCGATATGGACCAAATGCTCCGCCAACTTCTGGACCTTCATCCCAATTAAGTCCCAGCCAGCGCATTGAATCTAGAAGTGCTTTATAAGACTCTTCGCTGTCTCGTGCGGCATCTGTGTCTTCAATACGAAATACGAATGTTCCATTGTTGTGTTTAGCAAAAGCCCAGTTGAATAAAGCAGTTCTTACCATTCCCACATGGGGATCCCCCGTTGGTGAAGGACAAAATCTAACTCGAACTTTATTTGACATTAGCTTTCAACAATCCATAAGTAACGGCATCAGAAATTGCATTCCAAGATGCAGCAATAACATTTTCGTGCACACCTAAAGTGTCCCATTGAGAATTACCATCAGTGGTTTCAATTAATACCCTGGTAACAGCACCGGTACCTTTAACGCCTTCCAAAATACGAACTTTGTAATCGATTAATTCTAAACTGGCTAACTCAGGATAAATCTTTTCCAATGCTGCTCTTAGTGCTTTATCAAGAGCATTTACAGGACCGTTTCCTTGCGAAGTTTGCTCAAGGTGTTTTCCTCCGGCAGTAACTTTTACTATGGCTTCTGTTACTACTTCGCCTTTTTCAGATTGTTCAACAGTTACTTTCCAGGACTCAACGGTGAAATATTTTGGATCCGTTTCACCCAGTTCATTTCTTAGTAATAATTCAAATGAGGCATCTGCAGCTTCAAAGGTGTAGCCGCGTGATTCCATTTCTTTAACTTTTTCCACAACCGAAGTTAAAACCTCTTTATTGCCTTCAAGGTTGTAACCCATTTCTTTACCTTTTAATTCAATGGATGCTCTTCCAGCCATATCGGAAACTAAAGTTCTCATATCATTTCCCACTAATACAGGATCAATGTGTTGATAAAGCATTGGATCAATTTTCACAGCACTGGCGTGAAGTCCTGCTTTATGAGCAAAGGCTGAGAAACCAACATAAGGTTGATGTTGATTTGGATTAATGTTTGTAATTTCACTTACTGCGTGAGCAATTCTGGTCATTTCTTTGATCGCATCACTTGGTACAACTATTTTGCCTTTTTTCAATTGCAAGTTTGCTACAACACTAAATAAGTTAGCGTTACCACTTCGTTCTCCGTAACCATTTGCTGTTCCTTGCACATGAGTTGCTCCTGCATCAACTGCAGACAAAGTATTTGCCACAGCACAATTAGTGTCATCATGGCAATGAATTCCAATTCTTGCTTTAGTTGCAGTGAGTACTTCGTGAACAACTTCACCTAATTCATTAGGTAGCATTCCCCCATTGGTGTCACAAAGTGCAACTAGTTCAGCACCTGCTTGAGTAGCAGCATTTACCACTTCTAATGCAAAATTCTTATTACTTCGATATCCATCAAAGAAATGCTCAGCATCAAGAAATACTCTTCTTCCCTCAGATGTTAGGAAAGCAACAGTGTCTTTAATCATGGCAATGTTTTCATCCAGTGTTGTTTTTAAAGCTAATTCAACATGGCGATCAAAAGATTTTGCCACCAAAGTTATAACTTGAGCTTTTGAATCAAGTAATGCTCTAACTTGTGGATCATCTTGGGCTTTAGCATTTGGTCTTCTTGTACTTCCAAATGCAGCTAAGGTTGCATACTTAAGTTTTAAATCTGTGTGAGCTTTAGCAAAAAATTCTGTATCTTTAGGGTTTGCTCCTGGCCATCCACCTTCGATGTAGCCCACACCTAATGAATCAAGGTGTCTAGCAATATTTAATTTGTCTTGCACTGAAAGGTTTAAACCTTCTTGTTGTGCACCATCTCTTAAAGTTGTGTCATAAATATGAAACGCAGCAGCATCTAGAGAAGAATTGTTTGACATTTTCTTTTCTCCTTTATCTTTCTGGTTCCGGTAAACAAAAAACCCCTCGCTCTCGCGAAGGGCATCAGCACACTTGGTTTGGGTTTCTATCCCCAGTTAAGTGCGCTTAACTAATAATTTCCTGGTTCTTCATTGCCTTTAGTTTGCCCCATCTATAACAGCAGTATTAAAACAGGGGTAATTTATCCGACCGAAACAGTCCAATTGTGTTCATCTTTTGCTACCCCAGTTTGAATATCCAACAAGGCAGCACGAATTTTGGCAGTGACCTCACCTGTTTGACCTTGGCCCACAATGAATTCATCATCACTTGATTTAACTAATCCAACTGGAGTGACAACTGCAGCAGTGCCGCAAGCAAAGACTTCTGTGATATCTCCTTGTTCGCAACCTTTTTTCCAGTCTTCAATACTTATTTTTCTTTCAACTGAAGTCATTCCTAAATCTTTAGCTAATTGCAAAATTGAATCCCGAGTAATTCCTGCAAGCAATGATCCTGTTAAAGATGGAGTAACAATTTCATTCTTTTTTCCATAAACAAAGTAAAGATTCATTCCGCCCATTTCTTCAATGAAGCGGCGCTCAATTGCATCGAGCCACACAACTTGATCGCAACCTTGATTAGCAGCTTGTGCTTGAGCAATTAGTGAAGCTGCATAATTTCCTGCAAATTTTGCTTCTCCCGTGCCACCAGGTGCAGCTCGTACATATTCCTTACTTAACCAAACAGAAACTGGTTTGATACCAGCAGGAAAATAATTTCCGGCAGGAGAAGCAATTAATAAAAATAGGTATTTACTGGCAGGTCTTACCCCTAAACCAACTTCAGTAGCAAACATAAATGGTCGTAAATAAAGAGATTTCTCTCTATCTTCTGGAACCCAGTTTTTATCAACAGCTATTAATTGCTTTATGGATTCCACAAATAATTCTTCTGGAATTTCTGGCATTGCCATTCTCTTGGCAGATTTTGCAAATCTAGCTGCGTTTGATCTTGGTCTAAAAGTTTTAATACTGCCATCTTTATGCTTGTAAGCTTTTAATCCTTCAAATATTGCTTGACCATAATGCAAGGTCATGTTGGCTGGATCAATTATAAGAGGACCATATGGAACAACGCGTGGATTAATAAAACCTTTGTCTTTTTCCCAATCAATTAATACCATGTGATCAGTGAAATGCTTACCAAAACCTGGATTACTTAAAATTGCATTTCTGTCTTCATCTGATTTAGGTGATGAATTTTTAGTAACGCTAAAAGATGTCACGCGCTCACCAGTTTAGCTATTGCATCTCCAATTTCTGAAGTGCTTCGTTTAGCTGTTCCTCTGGTTGCTAAATCTTTTGCAACTGCCATTTCGATTTTTTTAGCAGCTTCTTTTTCACCCAAATGATCAAGCATCATAGAAACACTCATAATTGCTGCAGTTGGATCTGCAATTCCTTTGCCCGCAATATCTGGAGCTGAACCATGAACTGGTTCAAACATAGATGGAGTTGTTTTCTCAGGATTGATATTGCCACTTGCTGCTAATCCGATGCCACCAGCAATTGCTGCACCAATATCAGTCAAGATATCGCCAAACAAATTATCGGTCACAACAACATCAAATTTTTCAGGATTGGTCACAAAAAACATTGACGCTGCATCAACGTGCTGGTAATCAGTTTTAACATCACTGAATTCTTTGGCCACGCGATCAAAAGTTCGCTTCCACATATCGCCTGCAAAAACTAAAACATTTGCTTTATGAACAAGTGTTAAATGCTTACGGCGACTTTGAGCACGCTTAAAAGCATCACGAATTACTCTCTCTGCACCAAAAGCTGTGTTCAAAGATTCTTCAGTTGCAAGTTCATCTTTGGTGCCTTTTCTTAAAACACCACCTGCTCCAACGTAAGATCCTTCAGTTCCTTCTCTAACAACAACCATGTCAATGTTTTCAGGAGTTTTACGCGCTAGAGGAGTAGTTACTCCGGGAAATAACTTAACTGGACGCAAATTCACATAGTGATCTAATTCAAAACGTAATCTAAGTAAAAGCCCACGCTCTAAAATTCCTGGAGCAACTTTTGGATCTCCCACAGCACCAAGCAAAATTGCGTCAAATTTCTTTAATTCCGCTAAAACTGAATCAGGAAGTGTTTCTCCAGATTTTAGGTAGCGATTAGCTCCTAAATCATAATTTTGGGTTTCAAACTTTTTGCCCACAGCATCAAGTACTTTGCAACCTTCATTAACAACATCGACACCGATGCCGTCACCAGGAATTAACGCGATGCGATAGGAATTCATAATAAGTACAGCGTAGGGCTGCGCTACTTATTTTGTGCCTGCTACCCTTAAGTCCTAATGATTCGTTGCTTGCTACTTCAAAGCCGCAGCGAGGCCTAACGACTGGCCTCCTCGCTGCGGGAGTTCGCTATTGCTGGTCTGCATTCCCCACAGCGACTAACTTGAAGAGGTCAAAAGCAAAATGAAAAACAATAATCAAAAAACTTCCCCGATGAAGTTTCAGCGCTATGAAGCATTTACCCCTATTGATTTAAAAGATCGCACCTGGCCAAGTAAGAAAATCACCAAAGCTCCACGTTGGTGTGCTGTGGACCTTCGAGATGGTAACCAAGCACTTATTGATCCAATGACACCTTCTCGTAAGAGAAAAATGTTCGAGTTGTTAGTCAAGATGGGGTACAAAGAAATTGAAGTTGGTTTCCCAGCAGCTTCTCAAAATGATTTTGATTTTGTGCGCCAATTAATCAAAGATGATGTGATTCCAGATGATGTGGTTATTCAAGTACTAACTCAAGCACGTGAGCATTTAATTGAAAAAACATATGAATCTCTTGAAGGTGTGGGCAATGCAATTGTGCACGTTTATAACTCAACTTCAACTCTACAAAGAAGAGTTGTTTTTGATTTAGATAGAGATGGAATCAAAGACATCGCAGTGCAGGGTGCTCAATTAGTAGCAAAATATGCCGAACAAATGGGTAAGAGTGAAATCTTTTTTGAGTATTCTCCTGAATCTTTTACAGGTACTGAACTTGAATATGCCGCTGAAGTTTGTAACGCAGTAAATGAGGTGTGGCAACCAACTAAGGATCGTCCAAGTGTTATCAATTTGCCTGCCACAGTTGAAATGGCTTCACCAAATGTTTATGCAGACTCAATTGAGTGGATGAATAGAAACTTAACAAGAAGAGAAGGTGTGATTCTTTCACTTCACCCACACAACGATCGTGGAACAGCTGTTGCTGCAGCAGAACTTGGTTATTTAGCTGGAGCAGATCGAATTGAAGGTTGTCTTTTTGGAAATGGTGAAAGAACTGGAAATGTTTGTCTTGTTACTTTGGGATTAAACTTGTTTAGTCAAGGTATTGATCCCCAAATTGATTTCAGTGATATTGACGAAATTAAACGAACAGTTGAATATTGCAATCAATTACCAGTTGCTGAGAGACATCCTTATGGTGGAGATTTAGTTTTCACTGCGTTTTCAGGTTCTCATCAAGATGCTATCAACAAAGGTTTAAAAGCTTTACAAAAAGATGCCGATAAAGCTGGCAAATCTGTTGATGATTTTAATTGGCAAGTTCCTTACTTGCCAATTGACCCTAAAGATGTTGGTAGAACCTATGAAGCAGTAATTCGCGTTAATTCTCAATCAGGCAAAGGTGGAGTTGCCTACATTATGAAGACTGAACACCAATTAGATCTTCCTAGAAAATTACAAATTGAATTTAGCCAAGTAATTCAAAAAGTAACAGATTCAGAAGGTGGCGAAGTTTTACCTACAGCAATGTGGGAAATCTTCAAAGATGAATACTTACCAAATCCTGATAAACCATGGGGAAGGTTCTCATTAGTTTCTGTTGCTCAAGATTCAGCAGTAGATGGCGACACTACTTTGACAGCCACCATCAAAGATGCTGGTAAAGAATTTGTTATTAAAGGTATAGGCAATGGTCCAATTGCTGCTTTTTGTAACGCGCTAGCAACTCATGGAGTTAACTTAAAAGTTCTTGATTACCACGAACATGCTCTTTCAGCAGGTGGCGATGCACAAGCTGCTGCCTACCTCGAATGTTCCATAAATTCAAAGGTTCTGTGGGGTGTGGGAATTGATCCAAGCATTGTTACTTCTTCATTAAAAGCAATTATTAGTGCAGTTAACAGATCAGTTCGCTAACTTAAATTAACAGCTTTAACAAATTTAGCTTGCAAAGCGCTACTTAATTCATTTAATACTTCCTGAGGTATTTCTGAGTCAAGAGTTAAAGCAACTAAGGCATCTCCACCTTTAGTCTCTCTAGCGAGTTGAAGATTTGCAATATTTATATTTGATTTACCAAGAATGCCACCAATAATTCCAATCATGCCAGGCTTATCGCTGTATTTTATAAAAGCCATTTGTTCATTAATGGCAACATCTATTTCATACTTATCAATCCCTACTAATTTCACTGTTGAGTTTGGACCCGTTATTGTTCCAGAAGCAGAGGCGACTTCACCTGTCGTAGTTGTTAATTCAACTCTTGCCACAACTTTGAAGTTAGGTGATTCAATTGTGGTGTGAAGAGAGGTTTCAATGCCACGATCTTTTGCTAATAGAGGCGCATTCACATAAGAAACTGGTTCGTGCACAAGTTGGGTTAATAAACCCTTAAGGGCAGAAATTTCTAAAATTCTTAATTCATTTTCAACAACTTCACCACTTATTTCAACATGAACTCTGTTTATTGCACCACTTACTAAGCCAGCAGCAATTCTTCCCATGTTTTCAACCAAAGGAAGTAGTGGTCTAACTGGTTTAGCAATTGCTCCTCCACTTACGTTGACAGCGTCAGGAACAAGTTCGCCACTTAACGCTAGGCGCACAGATTTTGCAACAGCAATACCAGCTTTTTCTTGGGCTTCATCTGTTGATGCACCTAAGTGTGGAGTTGAAACTACTTGATCAAGTGAAAATAATGGGGAATCTGTGCAAGGTTCAGTGTCATAAACATCTATTCCAGCTCCGGCCACTCTTCCTTCTTTAAGAGCATTAAACAAAGCTTCTTCGTTAACAATTCCACCTCGTGAGGCATTTATAATTCTCACACTTGGTTTAACTTTTTTTAGAGCTTCAACTCCAATTAAACCTGCAGTTTCTGGAGTCTTTGGTAAATGAACTGTAATAAAATCACTTTGTTCCAGTAATTCATCTAATGAAACAATTCTTACGTTATGTGATGCCGCTTTAGCAGGCTGCACAAAAGGGTCATAAGCAATCAGATTGACTCCAAAGCCGGCAAGTCTTTGTGCAACTAATACACCAATTCGACCAAAGCCCACAATTCCAATAGTTTTTTCACTTAGCTCAATACCAGTAAATTTACTTCTCTTCCATTCACCTTTTTTTAAAGCAATATTTGCAGGAACAATATTTCGAGCAGTAGCTAGAATTAGTGAAACTGCTAATTCTGCTGCTGAAGTTATATTTGAAGTGGGAGCATTTACCACCATAATTCCTTGAGTGGTTGCTGCTGCCACATCAACGTTATCTAGCCCAACACCTGCTCGAGCAATTATTCGTAGTTTTTTTGCTTCAGCTAAAACTTGTTTGTCCAATTTTGTGGCAGATCTAACCAAAATTGCATCAACATCAACGATAGCTTTTAAGAGTTCATCTTTATTTGAGCCATCACAATTTCTAATTTCAAAATCTGGTCCAAGAGCTTTTACCGTGGCAGGAGAAAGTTCTTCTGCTATTAGAACAATTGGTTTGGACATATTTCAAGTCTACTTAGTTGATTTATTATCGCGACATGAGTCTGAGCAATACTTAACTTGATCCCAATTTTTAGCCCAAGATTTTCGCCACGTCATAACCCGTGAACAACGAACACAGATTTTTTCTTTTTTAGGATGCTTAGAAATATGTGAGCCCACATAACCTATTTTAGGTCAGTGGGCTCATTTGGCTAATCGAGATTTAGCGAGAAACAGTTCCTTGGAAATCGTCCTTGGTCTTATCAACCCAGGCCATTAAGCCGCGAAGCTTCTTGCCGACTTCTTCAATTTGTGATTCTTCGCCTTTCTTTCTGAACTTCTTGAATTTCTTGGCACCATTGTCTTGGTCATCAATAAACTCTTTGGCGAATGTTCCATTTTGAATTTCCTTCAAAATTTTCTTCATTCTCTTCTTGGTTTTCTTATTGATTACTCTTGGACCTGAAACATAATCACCGTATTCTGCAGTGTCTGATACAGACCAGCGCATTTTGGCAATTCCGCCTTCATACATAAGATCAACAATAAGTTTTAATTCGTGTAAGCATTCAAAGTAAGCAACTTCTGGTTGGTAGCCAGCTTCAACTAAAGTTTCAAATCCTGCTTGAACCAAAGCTGTAGTTCCACCACACAAAACTGCTTGTTCTCCGAACAAGTCTGTTTCGGTTTCTTCTGTGAATGTGGTTTTAATTCCACCAGCACGAAGTCCACCAATTGCCTTGGCATAAGAAAGCGCTAGTGACCAAGCATTACCTGAGTTGTCTTGTTCCACTGCAACAATTACCGGAACTCCTCGACCGTTTTGATATTCGCGACGAACCAAATGTCCTGGTCCTTTTGGTGCGACCATACAAACATCAACATCTTTAGGTGGTTTTATGTAACCAAATCGAATATTAAAACCGTGTGAGAAAAATAGTGCTTTGTTACTTGTTAAGTTTGGTTCAATTGATTCTTTATAGATGTGTCTTTGTACATGATCTGGAGCAAGAATCATAATTACGTCTGCTTCTTGGGCAGCTTGTGCTGGAGTGACAACTCTTAAACCTTCTGCTTCAGCTTTTGCTCTACTTGGAGAGCCTTCTTTCAACCCAACACGAACATCAACACCTGAGTTGTGAAGATTCAAGGCATGAGCATGACCTTGTGAGCCATAACCAATAATTGCAACTTTTTTAGATTTGATTATTTCTAGATCAGCATCTTTGTCATAAAACATTTCGGCCATTATTATTTTCTTTCTACTCGTTTTTATTAAAAGTCTCTAGCTAGAGCGTAATGTGCGATCGGAAACGGCTTTTGCTCCACGTCCGATTGCCACCATGCCTGACTGCACTAGTTCCTTAATTCCGTACTCCTCCAACACCTTCAATAGTGCTTGAATCTTGTCGTGGTTGCCGGTGGCCTCAATAGTTATGGCATCTGGGGCAACATCGACAACTTTTGCTCTGAAGAGCGAAACTGTTTCTAAAATGGCTGAGCGAGAATTGTTATCTGATTTTACTTTCACCAAAAGTAACTCACGTTGGACAGCAGCAGTGTTATCAAGTTCCACAATCTTTAAAACATTTATTAACTTGTTTAATTGTTTTGTAACCTGTTCAAGTGGTGATTCAGCAACGTTAACCACGATAGTCATTCGTGAAACACCTTCTGTTTCAGTTGGACCCACGGCTAAAGATTCAATATTGAACCCACGGCGAGCAAACAAGCTTGCAATTCGAGCAAGTACACCGGGTTGATCTTCAACAAGAACACTTAAAGTGTGGCGACTCATTCGTCATCACTTCGCATCCATTGTGGTGCCATATCGCGAGCAAATTTGATTTCAGAGTTACTCATACCTGCTGCAACCATGGGCCAAACCATGGCATCTTTATGAACAACAAAGTCAATCACCACAGGAGCATCGTTTAGTCCAAGGGCTTTTTCAATTGTTTTATCAACTTCTTCGCGTGTTTCGCAACGCAACCCATGGCAACCATAAGCATCAGCTAACTTCACAAAGTCGGGAACTCTATTGCTATTTAGATCTGTATTGGAGTAACGATTGTTGTAAAACAATGATTGCCACTGTCTAACCATGCCAAGTGCATTGTTGTTAATCAAACCAACTTTGATGGGAATGTTGTTAATGGTGCACGTAGCTAATTCCTGATTTGTCATTTGGAAGCAACCATCGCCATCAATTGCCCACACATCTTTATCTGGGGCACCAACTTTTGCTCCCATTGCTGCAGGAATGGCATAACCCATGGTTCCTAGACCACCTGAGTTTAGCCAAGTTCCTGGTTTTTCATATTTAACAAATTGGGCTGCCCACATTTGGTGTTGTCCAACTCCTGCTGCATAAATTGCATCAGGACCAGTGATGGCACCAATTCTTTCAATTACATATTGAGGTGAAAGTGATCCATCAACTGGATGGTCATATCCAAGTGGGTATTCAGTTCTTAATCTATTGAGATTTGCCCACCATGCCTCGTAATTACCAGTGCGACCAGCTTTATGTTCATCTTTTAATGCCGCAACTAATTCAATAATTGTTTCTTTGGCATCTCCCACAATTGGAACATGAGCAAATCTATTTTTACCAATTTCGGCAGGATCAATATCAACATGGATTACATCTGCTTCTGGTGCAAAAGATGAAAGCTGTCCGGTTACTCGATCATCAAATCTGGTTCCTAAAGCAATAAGTAAATCACTTTGTTGCAAAGAACCAACTGCAGCAACTGAACCGTGCATTCCAGGCATTCCTAAATGTTGAGGATGAGAATCTGGGAATGCTCCTCTAGCCATCAAAGTTGTTACAACTGGAATTTGGGTTAATTCTGCAAGTTGTAATAATTCTTTGAAAGCATTTGATCTAATAACTCCACCACCAACATAGAGCACAGGTTTTTTAGCAGCAACAATTCTTTCAGCTGCTTCCTTCACTCTTTTTGAGTTTGGTTTTGTGGTTGGGTGATAACCAGGCAAATTCATAACTGGTGGCCAATTAAAAGTAGTTTTAGCATTCAATGCATCTTTAGAAATATCCACTAGGACTGGACCTGGTCGACCAGTTAACGCTAAATGAAAAGCTTCTGCAATCGCACGAGGAATGTCATCTGCTTTGGTAACAAGATAGTTGTGTTTGGTGATTGGAAAAGTAATTCCTCGAATGTCTGCTTCTTGAAAAGCATCTGTGCCAATTGCATTTGAGGGAACTTGACCAGTAATTGCCACCATTGGAACTGAATCCATATGAGCATCAGCAATTGGTGTTACTAAGTTTGTAGCCCCCGGTCCACTTGTTGCCATGCAAACACCAACTCGACCCGTTACTTGGGCATAACCTTCTGCAGCATGACCTGCGCCTTGTTCATGTCTTACTAAAATGTGTCGAACTTTTTTTGAATCCATCATTGGATCGTAAGCAGGAAGAATTGCTCCGCCAGGAATTCCAAAGACCGTATCCACACCAGATGATTCAAGTGATTGAATCAAACTTTGTGCACCAGTTATTTCGGTCATTTAATTTTTCCTTTAATCGGGGAAGAATTCTTTTTTAAGAGAATCCCTCAATTGTTTCAGTTGCTCTTAGCCCACTAAAAAACCCCCCGGCCTTTTGGGCAAACGGAGGGTGGCGCGTGGGCTAAGTCTTGCTAGCCGACGCGCTCGCTAACTACTACGAGTGCATTTCTCATTAATCAAAGAGTACAACGAAACGAAATAAAGGGCTAGCCAGAGGTCTAACTACTACTAGTTACAGACTGCACCTTTAGCAGAAGAGCCAACTAATTTTGCGTACTTTCCTAAAATTCCAGTGGTATATCTAGGTAAAGCTGGTTTCCAAGTAGCTCTACGTTTTTCCAATTCAGCCTCATCAACGAGTAGATCGAGTCTTCGTGCTTCAAGATCTAAACGAATCTTGTCGCCAGTTTGAGCCAAAGCAATTGGGCCACCATCTGTTGCTTCAGGAGCAACGTGACCTATACAAAAACCAGCAGTAGCCCCACTAAATCTGCCATCAGTTATTAACATGACATCTTTTCCTAAACCTGCACCTTTAATTGCTGCAGTTACAGCCAACATCTCACGCATTCCTGGTCCACCTTTTGGACCTTCATAACGAATAACTACAACATCGCCTTTAACAATTTTTCCTTGAGTCACTGCATCCATAGCAAATTTCTCATCATCAAATACTTTTGCAGTTCCTTCAAATATTGGGAATTCAATAGATGCAGCTTTAATAACTGCACCTTCTGGGGCAAGAGAACCTTTAAGAATTACTAGTCCACCGGTTTTATGTATTGGGTTATTTACCGCATGAATAATTTTTCCATCAGGATCTGGTGGATTAATTGTTGCTAAGTTCTCGGCAACAGTTTTCCCTGTAACAGTTAATTCATCACCGTGAATTAATCCTGCATCTAACAATGCTTTCATAACTACTGGTACTCCACCAATTTTATCTAAGTCATTCATTACATAGCGACCAAAAGGTTTAACATCGGCTAAGTGAGGAGTCCTATCGCCAATTCGGTTGTAGTCATCAATAGTTAGATTAACATTTGCTTCATGAGCAATTGCAAGTAAATGAAGAATGGCATTAGTTGATCCACCTAAAGCCATAACTATTGTGATTGCGTTTTCAAATGCTTTCTTAGTCATAATGTCTCGAGTGGTAATTCCTAAACGAATTAAATTAACAACAGCTTCGCCAGCTGCATATGCATCATCATCTCTTCTAGAATCAATTGCAGGAGCAGATGCACTTCCTGGCAATGCCATTCCTAAAGCTTCGGCAACTGAGCTCATTGTGTTTGCGGTAAACAT
>SXGQ01723546.1_pt1 | contig 32808 bp, 16 predicted proteins | sample 3178371 | NCBI WGS metagenome assembly SXGQ01 (sample SAMN11356859, study PRJNA531348) | freshwater metagenome | isolation source: freshwater sample F1-20 | place: China: Fuxian Lake, Yuxi | collected 2017-12-25
AACAAAAACAAGATTTATTGAGTAGAAAGATATGACATTAGTAGCAATATTTTTTATAACGTTGCTTGTAACATCCAATGTAATATTGGTTTGGTACATTAAAAGACTATTAAACATCATTAGCGATACTACAGAAGGTATTGAAGATATGAAATTAGCAATTGCTAGTTTCTCCGAGCATTTACAAAGCATATACAAACAAGATACATATTATGGCGAACCAACAATAGAAAGATTGATTGCTCACTCCAAAATGCTTGTTAAAGAAATGGAACAATTTATAAAGGTGTTTTTAGTCTCTGATCCAAAAGTAGAAGAAATGGAAGTTGAGAACAATGACCAAAAAACAAAATAGCAACAATTATTTCACAAAAGATCATGAACAAGCAATGATCGATTATGTGAATACAAATGATAAAATAGTTAGAACACAATTATATATTGATTATATTGAACCAGCATTTAATGAAATGGTTGATAAAATTGTGTTTACATACAAGTTTACTACGCTTCCTAATATTGACAATCTAAGACAAGAGTGTAAGATTTGGTTGATTACCATATTAGATAAATATGATCCCAATTCTGGCTCTAAAGCATTTTCATATTTCTCAGTTATCACTAAAAATTGGTTTATTCACAAGGTTAAAAAGACCTCCGAGCAAACTAGAAGAGAAGTTGATTTTGAAAATATTATGAACGCATGTGAACACGAAAGTCTTATTGTTCATAATAGTTATCTTGAACAAAGAGAAAAGAATGAATTTTGGGTTGCATTTTGGAAAGAGATTAATTCGTGGGATACACTTGAATTAAAACCAAATGAAAGAAAAGTCGTAGATGCTATTAAGATAATCCTTGAAAAACCAGACGCTATTGAGATATTTAATAAAAAAGCAGTTTATTTTTACATAAGAGAAATAACTGGGTTGAACACAAAACAAGTTGTAAATAATCTAAACAGAATTCGTTCAAGATATAAAACGTTCAAATCAAACTGGAACGATGCAAATATTTGATTAGTTTCTAATTATTGATATGGCAAAGAAAATTAACATAGACAAACAAATTGAAAGCGTTATTACGAATATCCAAAGTGATAGAGAAATAACGCTTGAACTTTTGCACGATGTAATGAAGTACATTAGCACAGATAGCCATAAACATGCAGAAGTTGGTCATGTTACCGCAAAGTATATTGAGTCTTTACAACGCTCAAACGAACAACTTGTGAAAATGACTGCTATCATGCTTAAAAGAGAAGATAGCGAATACGGTTCTTTCTCGGATGACGAAAGAGAAAATATCTATGACACATTAAGGGATCAAAAATAATGGGTATAGATTATAGAAAAAGTAAACTTGGTTTTTTAAATCCGTTAATCCCAAACGGCGATGATATTTCGCACGATCCATTTGAGTTATTAGATCCTATTGCCTCTCAAAGAGATATTAAAGCAAAAGAAGAAGTATTTACCAGAAGAAACGTATATAAAGGAACTAGAGAGTACGTCGGTATTGTTATTGAAGAACCACAAGACCTTGCTCCTCCTACTGGTGTCCTTGAGGGTATTATAAATTTGCTCCAAAATTCTGTTGGTAAAGATGAAATTTATAAAGTAATGAGAATTCATTGCAATGAATTGCACGCAAGTCTTCCAAATCCTTGTGACTTTGCTGCTATCGATACGGGCCGTGGAGAGGCGGCAAATTTAGCAAGAGCAGAGGCAATAATCAAACAACATACTCCAATTGTTGTTAAACTTAAAGGAAACTTACAATTAGGTTTTGATCCTCCTGTATTTGGCGACATAGTAAAAATTAAATTTTCCAAAGGCCCAGATGGTGGAAAACAACAAGAAGCAGAATTAATAGAAATTGTATCCAGCAACAATACAGAAAGTATTAAAAATATCTGCGAACAAAGTGCAACTGATAAATTTGGTTCACAATTTTATCAAAGACTTGGCACTATCCTTAGCGGACCATAATAAATAATTTTAAGGCTTAACAATAAAACATGAGAGATCCATATAGTACAGAAAATATTAACAAAACAACAGACTTTAACAGAGAAAGCAACGATGTAACAAGCACCAACACTAATGGTCGTGGCGTAGGTGCTGGGTTTTTTAACGAAAACTTAATCGAACCAGTTCCAAAAAGAATTACTACATTAGCAGAATATGTTATCTCTGGAAAAAATAATACATGGATTACTCTTGGAAGAGACAGACCAGCAAGTGTTGGTTCTGGCTATGGCGCTCTTGGTGTTAATGGCGCAGGCTGTATTGATTTGTGTGTAGGTATGATGGCAGGAACAGTTTCTGGTCCTAGTCAAACAGTAAGTGCAAATCCTAATTTTGCTGCTGATGCTGCTAGAATTTACATAAGTCAAAAAACTGATTTAGATCAAAATTTTGGTTTAGCAGAGGGTAAAAAGGAAAAATTAAGAGAAAACTCAACTAGAGGAAAGTCTGGCATTGGCATAAAAGCAGATGGTGTTAGGATTGTTGCAAGAGAAAATGGAATTAAACTTGTTACTGGAAAAGGTAACTTTTTAGATACTGGTGAATTTGGAGAAGTTAACTCAAATGGAGAACGTATTGTTCCAAGTGATTTAGGAGCAATTGAGTTGATTGCTGGTAACGATACAACAGATACTGAACTTACTGAGTTATTAACACCACAATTACTAGAAATTGTTAAGTTGTTTTCTCCTATAAATATCCCAAATAAAATTAGAAAATTACAACCAATTCCAAAAGGCGATAATTTAGTTTTTTGTCTCAAATATATTATGAATATAATTGAAACTATATTAGTTAAAATAAACGTATTAGCACAAATTCAATCCGAGTTTATGGCAGCAGTCCCACCAGCAATTATACCATTGCCGGGTTCTGCTGCTTTAGGCCCCATTTCAACCGCACAATTGTATAGAATAGCATCCGAAGTTTTATCTTCCACCAGCCCAAATGGTGAACTAAAAAGACAAGTTGATGCAGTAGACAATATGTATTTGGAAACTTGGGGTTCTTTTTATATTAATAGTAAATTTTGTAGATTGACATAACAGGAAAAAGAAATGGCACAAGAATACCCAGAATTTGCATCCGATTTTACTGGTAGTTTAGCAACTTTACAAGAAAACCCTTGTTTAGATGAAATAAGAAAAGAAACACCAGTTGATACTCCCTGTCCTACGTGTATTCCAAATCCAAGCGCAATAGTTCCAGATTGGACAACGATGCGTGATAGAGAAGTTTTCTTAAATGAAAAAACTTGCCAATATAGTGTTGTAATTGTTACTCAATATCCTAATCTTGGAGGAACAGAATATCCAGAACGTGTCGCAGAGTGGGCTCCAACTGCTGCAAGAGAACTTCTTAGATATTATGATAAACTTGAAACGGATTTAATTGTTCAACTTTTAGTTAATGGTTATGAGGGTTCTGGACCAATTGTTCAAGCAACTGCATGGTTTGTGCCATTAGAACCAAATTCCAATTTAAGATTATTGTTTACAATAAATGCATTTAATTTTGATGGTATTTCTTCAAGAGAACAAGATCCACAAGTAAACGCACCAACAACTGGCGCTACAATTACTGCACCAAATGAAATAAAGTTAGAACTTGCATCTTTACAAAATAAGTTAGATAAACTTACTAAAGTTTTATCGGTTTATGGTAAGTTTCAAGCATCATTTCAATTAATAGACAATGGCTATATTTATGTCGATGGAACAAATAGAGAATTTATACTTGGTAGTATAAAAAACGAAACATCATTAGTATATGAATTTAGCCAAATTGATAATATTATAGATATTATACTTAGCGATAACAATTATGAAGAATTAGGAACACTTGGATTTTCTTCATATTTTTCACAAGTTATTAAAAAAGCAGATTATATAACATTTGGGATTGATGAACAATTTCAACTTAAAAGCATAACAATTCATCAAACTGGATGCCCAGATTTTATTGTTAGCGAAGAAAGAGTTAAAAGATACGCCGATCAAGTTCCACTAAACAATCCTACTATTATTGCGTATTTATCTCGTATAGATGAAATGTACAATGAGGCATTGGCAATTGAAGCCCCTCAATGGATTGAATATTTATTAAAATATACTTATCCAACCTTATCCGTTGATTATGGTGCTGGTACTATATTCGATGATGTTGAGTCATTAGCAGAGTGTATCGCTTCAGCGGTGGCCGAGTATGGAAATAAACAAACAAATAAATTAATTGATTCTTTGTTATCTATTTCCGATCTAGTTGCAGATAGGCTTAACAAGTATACGTGTACCGAAGATGGGCAAAAAGATGAATTAACTGCTAAAGAGTTAATAGCCAAAGAAAAAGGTGAATTATTTAATAAAATAAGACAATCTGTTTTGGACTCCGAAACATTTAAGACTTATTCAATTATCCAAGATTATAGGAATAGGGTCGCTGAAATTAAAAAACAAAATAAAGGCAAAGCACCGTTAAATAAAATATTTGATAGTATTTTAGATGATTATGGATTTTGCGGTCTTTTGGGATTAATTCAAGCAGCAATACAATGTCTTGTTTCTGGGTTTAGTTACGAAGAAGTCTTAAAGAAAATTATTAAGGCATCATTAAGCAACTTAACACCATTACAAGTGTCGTCTTTACTAGTTGGCTTACCACCAGACAAAAAAGCAGAAGTATTAGGTGAGGTTGATAAAATATTAAAAGAAAATGATTTAGTATCCGAACTATTCGTAACATTTGATACTGCTGCAAATACTGCTGTATCTAGTGTAACATCTGCTGCTTTAAGTTCATTATCTAGCAGTTTTTTTGATGAAGATAGACAATACGATACGACAACTAACGCAGCATCATCTGCAAATCCCGCCGAAGATAAAGAAACGTTTATTGAAAAAATACAACAAAAAATACAAGAGGCTAAACTACTGCGTCTAGCAAAAGAAAATGAGCGCATCGAAGCAAGAGAAAGTCTTAGGTCTGGAAGAGAATTGAATGAAAGACTTGAAAGTTTCAATCCAAATTTAGACGTTCTTACAGAAACTCGCGTTGGAGATGATGAAGACACAAGTAGAAGAGAACGTCGCAGTTCATCAAGCAGACAACGTACCGACGACGCAACAACAGAAACAGAAGAAGAAACTTCAGATAAAATAGAACTTGGTGATACATATATTTTAGGCATTGCAAAAAGTCCTTTTGAGCAAATTAAAAGTGTTGCTTCTACTTTAATGGATGGTGTTGATACTGCTGTAACTTTAATACAAACAGGAAGCGCATATTACGATAATATCTTAAACCAAACAAACGACAGCGCATCAAAATACAGACAACAATTGGGTCAAAATAGAGTAGGTGAAATTTTAGGTGAAATACAAAGCGTTGTAATTACTGCTTATATTGATGCATTGTTGAGATTAGTAAATGCAGAAGAATTATATGCAATTATATTGAAATTCCCCGGTGTTAAAACAATTGCACAACTTGTAAAAGCAACAAATTGTCCAAGACAAGATGAAAGTTCAAAAATTACTTGGCTTAACTTCCTTAACACTTTAGAAATAGAGTGGTGTAAAACACACGTAGACATTACGTTTCCACCATTTCCAGTAATACCAAATATAGGCGCATTTTTGTCCAATCTTTGGAAAGCATTATCACAAGTTATGAAAGAGTTGATAATCAAACTTATATCCAAAATAATATCCGATGTAATATTCAAGATTTTAGAAATATTATTTAATCTAATTTGTTCAACTCTTGGCGCACTTACAGAGGCTGCATTAACAGGACAAAACGCTGGTACTGCAATTCTTGATATGTTAAGACAATCTTTTAATTGTCCACCATTAGATAATGCAGAGCAAGAACTAGCATTATTAGAAGCAGTCCAACAAATCTTTAGTGGTCAAGGAGTTTCTTCTGGTGTGTCAACCCAAGAAGTTGCTTCTTATTTACAAACTACATCTACTGCATTAACAGCATATGAATTAGTAGATTTATTGAAAGGAAAACTCTCAGCAGATAGGGCAAGTTATCTAAAGCAAGTATTGCGTTCAAGAGAACCAAGATTAGCATCATTATTCCCAAATGAGTCATCTATCGGATCTTTATTTTCAACAATTGGAAGTGTTATTCCTTACGACATACTAAATGATTTTGAGGATAGAGCAACAGATTTAATTGAAGCCAATTTTCCTGCTAATCTTTCTGTTTGTGGAACACCAGAGTCAATTGAAAGATTTAGAAACTTAAGAGAACAAATTCTTTTTGGCAAAGGTTTAAGTGATGAAGAAGTTAGACAACAAGTTGATCTAATGGAAAATATTGCTGACGAAAACTTAAACTTTTTAACTGATTTGGCTTCTAAAGGATTGGGCAATTTTGCAGGCGAAAGATTGTTTTCTGCTATATATGGTTCTGGCACATTAACAAGTCCATTTTCTGCTTTACAACAAGATAATTGCAGTACTTCTCCATACAATGCAGTTAACGATCAAATACAACAAAGTCAATATTTTGCAAATACTGCATTTTTCAATTCATTGAAAACATTGTACTTAAACGATTTGTTAAAAGAACCAACATTTCTTGATTTTGGTAAAGAACCAATTGCATTCTTGAATGCTGTTCTTAGCGATAAAAATGCAAGAGATTATATGAAACATCTTAGAAGAACAGATGATATTATATTTCCTCTTTACAACAGCGAAGAACAACAGGAATTTGCACCTTTTGCTCTTGGAACACCACAAAATCCAGAAAATAACTATTTTCCAATTACAATAGCAAACTTAACAAAAAATTCGTTAATTACAGCAAGTTCTAATGACATTGTTAATTTTTCTAATAACACAGAATTATATACATTAGAAAACATTAGTATTGATGTTGAAAGTATTAAAAGAACTTTGTTTGGAAAAAGGGAAGATTATACGTTAGTTACCAATGCCGCAGCAAAATCTGGTTATGTTTACAATTTATTATACTCACAATTTGTTATAAACAATAACGTTATTTCCACCGATAATATTGCTAGACTTTCTGTTATACGTGGAAGAAATCCAAACCCAATAGAAATACTTCGTTCTCCAGATATTGAACTTGTTAATCTAACCCCAGAAAATGCCATTTCTTCTCTTTCTGTTATTGCAGGCTCAAGACAAGAAAAATATTTAACAATTTATCAATCTAAATTTGATTTAGATGAAGAAGTAACATTATTAAAAGATCAATATATTCCAACAACTTTAGTTAATTCACCACAAGCAGATTGTTTTATATCCTTCATGAACTCAAAAATACAGTTAGGAGCATACTCTTTACCAATTACAGTTGATATCAATAATTTTAATTCTGTCTCCGATAAATCGTTCAAGTTTATTAATACATCTTTAACAAATGAAGATGCCTATTTGTTTGGTTACGATTATGAAAAAGAAAAATTACTACAAGACGATATCGATCTTGATCCAGAAACATTAGAAAGAAAAACAAACAATTCAAGAGTAATATTTTTGGATCACAATGTTTATGGTGGAACTGAAGAACAGCCTCCTGTTTATATTAAACCAGCATTAAGAACAGGATGGTTGGGTGTATTAGACTCAATCTTCCCAGAATTAAGTTGTGAAGCAAATGTTAAAGTTGAAAACATAGTTAACTTTAATGAATTACAACAATTATTATCCGATTTACAAAATTCTTTACCAGACGATCCTTTACTGTTAAATCCTAAAGAATGCCGTGAAGTAGTACCATATCTTAAGCCCTTATCTTCTTTAATGGCTGCTAATTTACAAGTCGGTATTATTGCTACATTAAGAATTTACATATCCGAGGCAATTTTAAGATGTATACCACTATACAACAAGTTTATTGTTTCATATGGAAATGTAATAGATGAACTTTATATAGATTATATCATAAAAAGAATAGAAGAAGGATTTGAGCAATTACCAGAAGGTTTATTCCAAGTTAAAAACGACAAATATTATTTACAATTCTTAGAACAATGCGTACAGATAGTATCAAGAAAACTTATTGCTAAAGAAATTACACTAACAGAAGTTGAACAAAGAGCACTTGACTCAATCAATTTAATGATACGTGACTTTTTGTTTGTTACATCAAAAGATTTTTCACAACTTGAACAACAAACACAATTAATTTTATCTGACTTAAGAACAGCAACTCTTGAAGTTATTAGAACTACTATTGTCAATGAATATGAAAACTTAGAAGATCAATATAATAAATTATTATCTATATTAAATACAAGAGTTGAAGAATATAATGAATTATCTTTGTTTGCTGAAGCACTTCCAATTGTGTACGATGAATTGGTAGCATCCTTTGACGAAAATGGCGTTCCAAGTTTAGTTAAAGTAAATCAGTTCAAGGGTACATTGGCAGGAATATTAGATAGAATTAATACAATTAAAGAAGCCAGTTATACTCTAAATAATGATATGCTTAGAACTGTTCTCGCAAAACTTTATTCCAATACATCTCCTCCTTTTGTTGTGACATTGAACAGAATTAGAGAAGAAATGGTTCTTGAAGGAATAAGAAGAACAAAGATAGAAGCACAAATTTTAATGCGTAAAATATTGAAAGATGAATTTGCGGCAATGTCATCAAATTTTGCAGCACATATTTATACAAACCCAACAATAAATAATATTCATAGATATTTCCTTGACAATAACGAACCATTACAGAACGATACGCAAATCATTATTAAACCATATAACAAGCAATATTTTGATGTTGCAGCAGATCCATCTGCTGGCGATCATCCTTTGTTTGCTTTACAATCAACTGAAGAAAATGATTTTGCTTCATTGCCATTTTATAATACAGTAGTCAATAATGAAAAAGGATATTTCTTTTTAGAAAGATACATTAGACTACAAGATAGAGAAGTAGCACTTGAAGATACACCAATTCCAGTTGAAATAACAAACAGACCAGAAAATATAAATGGTGTAATTAACGTTAATTCATTTAAGGATTGGATAGCAACACTACCAGAAGAAGTAAAAAATACAGAAATGTATAAATACTTTGGTGATTATACAAATGAATTTAGTGGCTCTACATTGGGCGTTAAATATGGTCTTAGATTGAACTTTGTACCATCAGTTAGCAACATTAGTCCATTTTTACCAAATGCGACTGATTTATCGATTGTTAAACAAGAAAAAGCATATTTATTAAACGAAGTTGTTATTGATGGTACAAAGTTAACAAATTCAAGATATGTTATTCCAATCATTAACGTTGAAACTGATTTGTTAAATGACACATTGGCAAACTTCGATCCAGATAATGGTAAAAATCAATATTATCATCAATGCCTTGTTAAAGAAATGGCTGAAAATGATGAATTTAAGTTCTTATTCTATTATTGTGTACCATTACAAAAACATATGTCTGCAATTTCTGTACATATTACAGAAACCTACGTTAACACAATTGGACTTGATGATGGATGGGTATCGTCACCAGAAGTATCGTTTGATGACAATAGATTGAAGTTTTTTGATTCCAAAAGAGCATGTAAAACATTTTTTGAGTTATTCTATAATTGGGACGATACAGGATATGTAAATACAACTTTGACTGCGTTAACTGATGGACCAGCAGTTATAAGAGAAAAATTAGATACATTATTAAGACCCATTGGACCATTGTTGCTTACAAAAAGCAGAATTATTCCAAGAAAACCATGTAACGATTAAAGGAGTTTTATAAAGTAATGGCAACAATAGCACCAAAATTACCACTATTAAGAGATGAAAGGTTTGGAGTTTCTGCACACACAACAATAGTTGGTAATACAAAACAAAATTTAATTAACTTACTTTACACAAATCCCGGTGAAAGAATAGACCTTCAATATGGCGTTGGAATAAAAAGATTTATATTCCAAAACTTAACAGAAGAAACTTTGCAAAACATAAAAGGTATAATACGTAGTCAAATTGCAGCGTACATGCCAAATATTACAGTATATGCAATTGCTGTTGAAGAATCTTTAGAATCCGAAAATGGTGTTTCCATTTCAATTACTTTTTCTGTTGCTGGATCTGAACCAACAACAATTGTTGCAAATAATGTAGTTTCTTCATAGTACACTATTTATAATTGTTAAGGAATATTTTTTATAATGCCAAAAAGCAAACCAAGCATTAAATATACAAGCAGAGATTACGATACAATAAGACAAGAATTACTTGATTATGCCAGAAGATATTATGGCGATACAGTTCAAGATTTTAGTCAAAACTCATTTGCTTCTTTAATGTTTGACACAGTTTCTTATATTGGTGACACTTTATCATTTTATTTAGACTATCAAGCAAATGAGACATTTTTTGATACCGCAAATGAATATAATAACGTTGTAAAATTAGCAAGACAATTAGGCTATAAAAACAAACTTGCACCTTCATCGACAGGAATAGCAACATTTTACATTTCTGTTCCTGCTGCTGCTACAGGCTTAGGCCCAGATACAAGATATATTCCTACTTTATTAAGAAATAGTGAATTTGCAACTACAAACGGAGTTAATTTTATTCTTGCAGAAAATGTGCAATTTAAGAACGATAACAATTTGGTTATTGTTTCCAAGATTGATGATACTACTGGTTTACCAACTGAATACGCTATTAAAGCAAATGGTAGAGTTATATCTGGTGCTAATGCAAGAAAAACATTTTCCATTGGCGCTTTTGAGAGATTTAGAAAAGTTTCGATAGGCACAGCAAATGTTGCAGAAGTTTTATCGGTTGTAGATGCTGAAGGAAATGAATATTACGAAGTCGATTCACTTTCTCAAAACATAGTATATGCTGAAACTACTAATCCCAATGCTTTAGCCGATGGTGTTCCTTCTTTGTTAAAACCATTGGTTGTAACCAGAAGATTTACCGTTGAAAGAACTGCTGCTGACACTATTTTGCAATTTGGCCACGGATCAGATGATGCAAGTAGCATGAACGATGATATATTTGATCCAAAAAATACCATCTTGGAAATGCACGCAAAGAACTATTTTTCAGACACAGAATTTGATCCAAACAGATTAGTAGAAAATGATAAATTTGGTATTGGTCCTTCTAATACTACTTTGGATGTTGTATATAGAAATAACTTTACTAACGATGTTAATGCAGCAGTTGGAACATTAAGTCAAATATCAAGCACCACTTTTAACTTTGCAGATCAAGCCAATTTAGATACTAATGTAATTAACACAGTTCAAGGTTCGTTGGAAGTAGATAATGAAGTTCCAATAATTGGTGGTTTTTCTGTACCAACAGCAGAAGAGATTAGAATAAAAGCATTAAATCATTTTGCCTCACAAAATAGAGCAGTTACAAAAGAAGACTATAAATCTTTTGTCTATTCAATGCCTGTAAAATTTGGTTCAATTGCAAGATGCAATATTATGCGCGATGCTGACTCAACTAAAAGAAACCTTAATCTTTATGTTTTGTCGGAGGACAATAATTCTTTCTTGATACAAGCAAACAATACAATTAAACAAAACCTAAAAACTTGGTTATCAAGAGTTAAGATGATCAATGATACAATCGACATACTTGATGCAAATGTTGTTAATATAGGGATTAGATTTGTTATTTTAGCAACACAACAAGAAAATAAATATGCTGCTTTAACTGATGGTGTAAATGCTGTTAAAGAAAAGTTTAATAGAAAGTTTGAAATTGGCGAGCCAATTTACATAACTGATGTTATGACAGCATTACAAGCAGTACCAACAATTGCAGATGTAAAAAAAGTTACAATCTTAAACAGAGTTGGCGGTGTATATTCCGATATTAATTATAATATAGACCTAAATAAGTCAGCAGACGGAAGATACATAACTATACCAGAAGACCATATTTTTGAGATCAAATATCCAAACGCTGATATTATAGGAACAGTATTATAATGGCTATAAGAAGATACTACGCATCAAAAGACAATACAATTACAAACGCTTTTGATCTATTTGACATTAGAGCAACTGGTTCTAATATGGGACAAGCAGATATACTGGAGGTGTTTTCACTTTATAAAACTGGTTCTAGTGTTGTAGATACTGAAGCACAACAATTAATGAGATTTATAATTCAATTTCCAACGACAGATATTAATACAGATAGAACAAATTCTAAAATTCCTGCTTCTGGTAATGTATCTTTTTACTTAAATTTATACAATGCACCTCACTCAAATACCACTCCATTTCAATATACACTTCAAGTATATCCATTATCAAGATCGTGGGAAGAAGGTCGTGGACTTGATATGGAAGAGTTTAAAGATAAAACCCTTAATGGAATTGGTTCTAATTGGGTTAATGCTGCTGCAAATACCGCTTGGACAAACCAAGGTGGAGATTATTTAACATCATCTGTATATGAACAATATTTTGAAACTGGATTTGAGAATTTAAGTGTGAATATTACACCATTAGTAGAACAATGGCTTTCTGGCACACAACAAAACTATGGTGTTCTCGTTAAACTAACATCCAGCAATGAAGCATATTATTCTAACTCTTCTGGTGTTACATCTGCATCCGTTCCGTTCAATCCAAATGGCGCAACTACAAGTTATTACACAAAGAAATTCTTTTCTAGATCCTCAGAGTACTTTTTCTATAGACCAACTCTTGAAGCAAGATGGAACGATGCAGTAAAAGACGAACGTTCTAGTTTTTACGCAAGTTCCTCTAACTTACCAGCAGCACAAAATTTGCATAGTATTTATCTTTACAATTATTTCCGTGGTAAATTGTACAATATTCCTGCTATTGGTACAGGAAGTATTTATGTAAAAATTCATACTGACCCAACTGGTAGTGAAACTATTTCTGCCATACCAAACAATCCAGTAACTGGAACATGGGTTAAAACAGGTGTTTATAAAGCATCTTTTGCCTTAAACACAACAGCATCACAAGTGTTCGATAGATGGTCCAATAGCACACTAACAACTTGCTTTTACACGGGTTCAATTGATATTATTGATTATGAACCATCAGATCCAGCACCATACCAAATATATGTAAATAAAATAACAAACATGAAACCATCTTATTCTAAAGATGAAAATGCAAGATTTAGAGTATTTACAAGAGATAAAAATTGGAGTCCAAACATTTATAATGTAGCAAGTCAATATATAGAACCTACAATTGTAGAAAGTGGCTCATACAAGATATACAGATTAGTTGATGATTTGGAAGTTGTACCTTTTAGTACGGGAAGCGAAAAGTTTAGTGAACTTTCTTATGATGTTTCTGGAAATTATTTTGATTTTGATATGTCAATATTAGAACAAGGTTATAGTTATGGTATAAAGATTGCTTATTATAACGGTGATATTGATTCATATGTTGAGCAACCAGAGATATTCAAATTTAAGGTTATCTAAATGAGTTTAAAAAGTATTTTTTCTAGCGTTCCAAAAGTAGTTGCCTCACAAAGTCTTGACACTCTTGGTACGGAGATAGAATCTGCTGAATTTATAGAACAAAAACAAATTGATATTTTTAAGTTTGTTCCTCCTGTTGACTATTCATCGGTATCAAGTTTTGCCAAATTCGGCTTGGCAAGCAAATATTATACTGACTCATATACAAGAATTTCACAACAATATCCATATGATGGTTCGTTAAGAGAAAAAACTCAATTTTTTAATACATCATCTAATTTTGATAAATGGATATATGACAACAAATATCCAAGATTTACAGGTTTTGTAACTATATCTCCAACTGGTTGGGGATCAATAGTAGGCTCAAAAGTAAGTGGCTATGGTAGACCATCAACTTTAAGTTATATTTATATCAAAGGTGGACCAAACACATCTGGTAGTACACTTGTAGATAAATTTAAGTATTCTAATTTTTATTCACAAGAATACAAAAGAGCAAGCAATTTAGATTATGATTTAACCAATGGCGTTACTTTAGAATTTTGGCTAAATAAAACTGGATTTGATTCCTCTAAAACAGAAAAAGAAGTTATTTTTGATCTTTGGAATAATCAATCATCATCTAGTATAAATTATGGTCGTTTAACACTTGAATTGACAAGTTCAACTTCTGCTGCTTCTGCTTTTTATCTCACAGCACAATCTGGTACAAGTGGTTTTACAAGAATAAACATTGGCGATATAACTGTTTCACAACTCACATCATCTGGTTGGAACCAATATTCTGTAATACTTAAAAATTCTGGTTCTTCAATAAATACCAAGTTTTATGTCAATGGACAGTTAAACGACGGTATCACATCTGGAACATCGCTACAACCAATAACTGGTGCAATGTTGGCATCTGTTGGTTCGTTGGTAACTGCATTTTCTGGAACTGCAACCGATATTGGTTGGGGTAAACTTTCTGGTTCATTAGATGAATTTAGATACTGGAAAACCGCAAGAACAGAACAAGATATTCAATATTATTGGTTTACAAGTGTAAATGGTGGTACAAACGTTGATGATGCAAATACTGATTTAGGTGTTTATTATAAATTCAATGAAGGCATTGTAAGTTCTTCCGCAATTGATTCTATAGTATTAGATTATTCTGGAAGAATTTCTAATGGTTCTTTTGTTGGTTATGAAAGTGCTTGTAGAAGCACAGGTTCAGCATTTGTTATATATGGACTTACAGAAGAAGCAGATCCCGTAATTTACAACACACACCCAGACTATACTTCTTCATTGCAAACATTAATAGACGATAGTTTTGAGCACGACACTCAAAACAATGCTGCAATGTACAATTATATTCCACAATGGATTAGAGAAGACGAAGACCAAAATGGTGAAGGTTTATTACCAAATTTAATACAAACAATGGCAGTTTATTTTGATAATTTATATCATCAAATAGATTATACCAATAAAATTAAAAACATACAATACACTAGCGGATCAGATAAACCAATACCATTTGCTAACAGATTAATAGAGAATTACGGATTAATAACTCCAGAAATCTTCGTTGAATCCGAGATAGCAGAATTTTTTGCTAACAGAACAGACACCTTACTTTATAGCGGCTCATTAACAGATGTAAAAAATAAAATTTATATCAATATTTACAATAATTTAGTAAATATCTTAAAATCTAAAGGTACAGAAAAAGCATATCGTAATTTAATTCGTTGTTTTGGCGTAGATGCTGAATTGATAAAAATGAATTTGTATGCAGACAATACAACTTACAAATTACAAGATAATTCATATTCAACAGCAGTAAAGAAAAAGTTTGTTGATTTTAATGATACTGACAGATTTGATACAACAGTTTATCAATATGTCGATCCATCAATAACAAGTTCTTTATCTTATATTCCCGGTAATTCTTCTGCATCATACATGGGTATGACAGCAGAAACAGAGGTTATATTCCCAAAAAGATTTACTGTAAGCGAACCACTTTATTTTGAGTATGGATTTTTATCTTCCTCTCTTTTTGGTATGCACGAAGCAAATTCTGCAAGTGTTAACGACTTAACTTGGCATGGCACAGATAATATAAACTTCCAAGTTTATGCTGTTAGACCAGAAAAAGAATCAAAAAATGTTTATTTCCAATTAACCGATTACAGCGGTAGTTATGTCAATTTAACTTCCTCAGTATACATAGATGTTTACAATAACTCTAAATGGAATTTCGCCGTTAGAGTTAGACCAGATAAACATCAAAATATTGATTTAATCAACGATACTTCTGGTTCTACATACACACTTGAATTTTATGGTGTAAAAACAAATCTTGACACAATAGAAAGTGAATTTTTATTAACTCAAAGTTTGGACAATACAAGAGGTAAAAACTTCTTTACAAAAGCAAAAAGATTTTATATTGGTTCTCACGTTCTTAATTTTACGTCTTCACAAAACGTATTAACCAGAACAGATACAAAAATATCAACTCTTAAATATTGGCAAACATATCTTGATAATGATGTTATAATTGCACACTCCAAAGATGCATCAAATTATGGTTCATTACATGCATATAGAAATGCTTACAATCCTTCGTTAACATCGATATCTGGAACTTTTGTTCCTCAAATTGAAACGCTTGCATTGAATTGGGATTTTACCACTATTACATCCTCCGACAATGGTGATGGTAATCCAACAAATAAAGTTGCACAATTTATAGTTCCAGATGCAACTTCTGGTTCATTAGAATTGGTAAACAGATATGGTTGGCTTGGAGATATATTAAATCATCAATATACTGGTCGTGGTGACTTTTTCTTACCAAATGATAGTCAAGTTGTAAACGTAGAATATGTATTTTCTGCTAAACAACAATTGCCAGAAAGTTTAGATACTCTCGATACAATACAAGTTTTGTCACAAGACGATCTTGCGTTTACTAGAGAAACAAGACCTCAAAATTATTATTACACTTTCGAGAAAAGCATGTACCAAAACATTTCAGAAGAAATGTTAAATATGTTTGGTACAATAATCGAATTTAATAACTTAATTGGTGAACCAGTTAATCGTTATCGTCAAGAATACAAAGATATGTCTAAACTTAGACAATTGTTCTTTGAGAGAGTTGAAAATACTCCAAGCCTCGATAAGTTCATCGATTTGTATAAATGGCTTGATTCCGCAATATCCGTATTTATTTCCCAACTCACACCAGCATCTGCAAATGTATCAGAGAAAATTTTTAATGTCATTGAAAGTCACATACTTGAAAGAAACAAATACTGGAACAAATTCCCAACAATCGAATTCAAGGGAACAGACCCAGAGGCTGGCGCACAATCAATAAACAAACTTCTGTATAATTGGAAGTTTGGCCACAGACCATTAAGTGGCTTAGAAGCAGATAATGCTGATTATTGGTTAAATCGCGCAGAAAGAGATACAGCACCATTATCATCAAGCATTTCAGCATCTAACTATGCAAGAAGCATCATTTTATCTGTAGCCGCTTCTGCACTTAATAGAAAATATACAACACCAACAAGATATGTTGTCGAAGAAACAAAGCAAATTAAAGGTGGAACAAATCTTCACAAAAACAATAAAGTTGAATTCTTAAAGATTGCAACTGCTCCACACGGACCAATGGATACTGATGATTTCATCAATATTCCTGCCAACTATTTGTTTGTTGGTGTTGAAAATACTTCATCATTATTGAAAGACATTAATGATGTAAAAGACCCAAACAAGAAAATTAAATATCACTTCAATGTTGTACATGGAAGAGATTATTTATCTTCTTCTCTTGGTTATGGTGAAGTATTAAAATCCGACATTGCAATCCCAGCAAACTTTATAAGTGGTAATATAACTTCTGGTTACAACGCACAAGTAAATGAAAACTTTATGAGTGGCGTTATTATCACAAATATTCACAACGATGTTTATGGTAACGATAAAGAGAAACCCATGCAGGGGCCATTTACAGACAGATGGGTTGGTGGCTTACAATATAGACACGTTGATATCAATCGTGGCACAGACGGCTACACAACGCGACCAGAGGGGTGGAAATTATTATTAGGACAAATTGGTACTTCATCTTATCAAGCAACACTTGGATTTGTAGGTGCAGATTACCCATACCCAGAAGGTAATCCAGACGAACCATCTTATCCTGTTCGTGCTCATTTGAGAGCACCATATTACAGAGAAACAACTGCAAAAAGACCAGTAAATATTCGTAATATCCAATATTCTACTTCTTCTTATAGTTTGGGTAACTTCCGCTCAAATTACGAAGCAATTCACTCAGTTGGTAGAACAACAAACAATTCTTTATTGATTGACCAAACTGGAACAATCAATTTGGCTCAAACTGAACTGAAAACAATTCTTAGAACTGAACCAAATGATGAAAGAGTAGATTTTACACTTCCAACAAGAACTGCTTATAAAACAATAATTGGTAATCGCTTCTCTGCTCCCGGTGAAATTAGAACACTTTCTAGAGGTTACTTAAATCGTTTTGCTGAAGAATTATCTGCTTACAACGCTTTACCATTTAGAAATAAGCAAGTAATTGGCGATGCAAGAAGAGTAAACGACAATCTTACAATTGAGTCTTCAAGTTACACACCAGAAATAATTGAAGGTACTATAGGATATAACTACAATCAATTATTGTCTAGACACTCAGATTTTGGTGGCTTGATGAGTGGTTCAGCAACAATACCATCAATACACAAAATCAATAGAAATCCTGTTTATAGATTTAATGATGCTGGATTGGTTACAAGTTACAATAACGGATTTATTTCTTATCAAATTCCAAGAAAAGATTCTGGTTATGCTTGGATTACCGCTTCATTAACACAAGGCATAACAAGTGGAAACGTTGCAAACTTTGGACACGTTAATAACTTTGTTACAACACCACAAGGTACAAGTTCAGTTGTACAAACAATACCATTTGTATCTAACTCCGATGTTGGTTTAGATAGTACAGGACAATTTGTTCTTACTGGTGCCACTAACACAATAGACTCAGTTGGATTAAACACCGTAATAGTCGAAGATACAGGATATGATTACTTAGGTTCAGTAACCGCATCACTTTCTTCCTTGACAAGTTCAATTGTTACATCAGTAGCAAGCGAAGCAGGATTGTTTAATGCTCTCATGATTGTTAGAAACGGATTATATCAATATCCAACATTCAAGCAACTTTATCGTTCAACACATCCATCTGTAAGATTGCAAATCAAAGATAGTCAATTTGGAAATGTTGACGCTACAACAACAACTGTAACTGCTCCACTTGGTAATCAAATAACAGTTTATTCTAGAAACTCAAATAGATTTTTCACAGAACCATTTGTAGTTTATAGAAAACCAATGTTGTCTTCATTAGAATACAATGACGGAAAAACATTAAACAATGTCCAATTTACATTCAGTAATCAAAATGAAACTGAATATTTCTGTGATGACGAATTTAACTACTTACTTGGATTAACTAAATGTTATCACCAATCATACAAACAAGTATCTAAACTTTACTTAAACGGTGCTCTACAAAGCAATATAAGCCCAATAAGCAAGTTTAATTCTTTAAGATACGAAGAGAATATTTACCCAGCAGCCATAAATAAATTTAGAAAAGTTGTAAGAAAGAGAACAAATTTTGACAATCAATTCTGGAGAGATACCCAAACAAATAGAATAACACAAAACAATAGTTCTTCATTTGGTGGTATTACAATAGCAAGTCAAAGCATGTGGTCATTAGATGCTCAAACATCATTTAGTTCCAGAACAACAGCAAGTGCTGGTGTTAGTTCTGTTGGCAATGGTGCTGGATTGTTACAAAATAACCACTCTTTCTATTACAGCAATGTAACAAGTGCTTCTCTGCTTAAAATATCGCCTTTATACAGCAGAAAACACATGGTGCAAAACTTAACATCCTTTGTTGCACCATCTGGTTTATCGCTAAATGCTTCTGCAACACCAATACCAATTGGTTTTGGCGAGGCATATTGGTCTGCTGCTGAAAAGGCAGTTGTAATAAATGAAGATGGAACCTATTCTTCTTCATCACTAAACCCATTTTATAATTCATATGATGAATATGCAGACGATATAAGTTATATCGGAAAAAATGGCTCAATCATCCCAGAGTTTAGAGTTGAAAATAAAATTGATGATTACCTGTCATCAAAAGATATTAATGTGTTGAATGATTTACAGATTATAGGCGCAGACACCAATTATTCTAATAATACAACAAATACATTTTATAAAACATTTACCAATACTGAGTTTATGAAAAACTTCTCAGTTATTAAAGAAGATCACAAAGATTTGGTAGATCCATTTAAGTTAACATTAGAATGTAATGCTTATATCAAATTTGTTCCGTATAAAGGATTTTATCCAGCAGATAGAACAATAGATATTACTGATCAATTTTCCAGTTCTTATTTACCATATGTTTCTTCCTCTTTGCCAACAAGTTTGACAGATACTAATCCACCATTTAGAACATATTCATTTAGTGATGAAGTAAAACACAGAAACTTTATAACACCATTCATGGCACCGGGCATTTTATACAATGCAATCAAATCTGGTGTTGCTGTTGATTATGCATTATTACAAAGACCAGTTTTGGATTCTAATATATCTGCTTCTTATTTTAGTTACAAAGCAGTTGAAGTTGCAAACTTAAACGGTTCTGGCTCTAATACCATGATTGTTGCAAGAAACACACAAGATGCAGCAATTACAACTAGATTACCGTTTGAAGCAATCTTACAGCCAGAAAAATATGTTAAAAATTTAAGTCTTTATGATTTTGAGTCACACCCATCTGCAAGCACTAATTTAAGATACAGAAATATAGCAGATTTTGGAACATCTATATTTACACCAGAACAAAGAGAAACACGAAACGGATTTAGTGTTAATATTCTTAAATCGGATGGCGACAACAAATATAAATACATGATTAACAATTTCTTGGCAGAAAGCGTTAATTTTTTCTTGATAGACAACAAATTAACTTCTATTTCCTCAAAACCAGAAAATACATTAAATCTTAATTTAGCATCTGGTTCTGTATATGGTGCAAGATTAAAAATGTATCGTTCTCTAAACGAAAATAGAAATTTCTTCCCATCAAATTATGAACTTCCACAAGATCCAGATACAAACTTAGATAATGTATTGTCACAAAGCATCAAAGACGATGTTAGTGCCGATTATACTGCTTCGCTCTATGCATCGTACAATGGTAATAAAACTCTTAGTGAAACTTTCACAATGTATAGCAGACCAACTGCTTTTGGTCCAGATTTTGCTGGACACATCGATAGTGGCACTATGACAACCACGCACGGAAATGCAAATCAATATTTTACACGCGATGCAAGAAGTGGTTTTAACCCAATTTATACACCACCATATTACTATGGTGAATCATGGGCAGATATAGTATTTAAAGCAACTGAAACTAAACAATATACAATTCAAGAAATTATTCAAAACAGTAATGTAAATTATTTAAGAATTGACACTTCAACCATTAATTGGACTGCCTCTGTTGCAGGCGCTACAGTTACTGGTACTGTACAAGTGTGGCAACCCGGTTCACAAAATGAAGTTAGTGGCAATTATTTCTTGTTATCAAGAGCAAATGTTAATAGCAATGCAATGCAATTAAGTGCTTCTTTGAATATCCAAAATTATAAAACTATTGTGAATGCTGACTATGATCCATTGACAAATAACAAGATATTAAAAACAAACGACACAACTTACGCTTGGAATATTGAAACCAAATTTGAAACTCCAATGTTAAATTTCAATGATGTTTCTTTGTCTGGCGATGAAGTTGCAACTATAGCAAGACAATCAACACCAATCGGTATGTGGCATCAATTTGGAAAAATACCACAAGATAATGAAGGTGTGTTTATGAAGATTGAACCAATTCCACAAAGTTGGCTTCAATATCACCCAACAGCAGATGATAGTATTTACTATAATGCTTCAACAAACATAAAAGATTTAACAGAACTTGTAGGATTTACAAAAGAGCCTGTTAAACTTGGTAAACTACAAAAAACTAAGAAAGTTTACGAAGCAGTTGTCGCTGTACCATTCGTAGAAGAAAATGGTGTTAAAAAGTTCTTTGAAATTCCAAAAGTTACTGCCGACATTGCTATAGGTTTGGTACAACCAAATACAGACGGCTCTGATGATGCTGGAAACACGATTAAACAACTTTCATCATACCTTGATAGATACGTGTTCCCTCCAATGTTTGATTTCAAGACTAACAAAGATACAACTCCAGTTTCAATGTATGTATTTGAATTTGATTATGATTTAGATCAAAATGATTTATCATATATTTGGCAAAATTTGCCACCTGTTAATTCACGTAAAGTTGAAAAGAAAACTGCAACTATTTCGCACAAACTTCTTTACAACGAATTAATGGGTCACGCAAACGCTTTAAGAAATCAAACACTTGATAGCAATATTCAATGGATGGTGTTTAAGGTTAAACAAAGAGCAAAGGTAGATTATACTGAATATCTTGGAGTAAAAATCGTTGATACCGATAATTTACCAGTTACAAACAATAGTTTGTTATCTTCAAAAGATGAAAATCTATTTACTGATGTTAAATATAGTTATAACTGGCCTTATGACTTTTTCTCATTGGTTGAATTGGCAGAAATGAAAGCAACAATCGATCTTGAACCACCAGACGAAATTTCGCAAAGTAGCGTATTTGTTGCAGATAAGTTAAGAAATACAACTGGTAATTCATTAGTTGACGGTAATCTTGCACAACAAACAAATGCAGCAACTACAAACAGAGTTAGACAGTCGCTTTCTTCACAAGGAGAACTTGAAAATACTCTATCTAATTCTATACAACAAACTAATACTACAGTCAAAAACCTTGCAGCAAGCATAAAAAAGGGACTTAAATAATGTCATTTTTTAACAAAAAAGAAGAAGTTTTAGATTTGCAGTTAACACAATTTGGAAAACAATTGTTGTCGCAAGGAAAATTTAAACCTACATATTATGCTTTTTTTGATAACAATGTTTTATATGATTCATCGTATTCTGGCTTGTCAAACGAAGCAACAATAGACATAGAAGACAGAATTCAAGAAGAAACTCCATATTGTAAAACACAGTATGTTTTTTCTGGTAGAGAAACCGCAATCAATTCTTTTACGGAAACTAATAGAACAAGACTTGCAAATCAACCAGATTCAGCCGTTTTGTCTTTTGCAAATCCAGCAGAGGCAGCATATACACAAATATTGCCAATAGGAAATGCCGAAGTTGGTACACAACAGGCACCAAATTTTGCAGTTACTTTTTTAAATGGTGAACTATCTGGAAGTGTTACAACTGCATATTCAAGTTCATATTCTGTTCAAAAAATTCCACAATTAAATGCCAACATTACTTTTACTGTCAAACCAATTGATATTAATGATATTAAAGATGTTAATAATATAAATGTCAAATACTTGGGCAATTTTGATGAAACAACATTTAAGATAACAGAAGAATACTTGTTACTTCAAGTATTGGAAAACAATGTTGAATTTGAAAAAGAGAATTTTGAAATTGAAACATTTTTGGTTGAAACAGTAACGGGTAGTGGTATATCAACTTCTATATCACAAGAATACGAACAATTAACTCCGTTATTCTTTAATAGAACGGCAAATAGTAATACCACACCAGAATTTATCAATCATTTCTTTGAGATATTGGTTGATGATGAGATACCAAGACAAACAATATGTGACTCAATTTCTAAACTTAAAAAACTTGATTATTATCTTGATGACGATTATGATTGTCAAGATTTAACCAATACCATACCAGTTAATATCTATCAATCTAATATTGCTGATGATGATATTGAAAAGTGTGAAGTATAATTTATAAATGGATGTAATTAATACATGGCAGTAATATTTGACGGATTGCAAAACTTAACTGGTCGCGTTTTACCAAATGTAAAAATTGAAAATGTTCAATTGTCGGTTGGGTCCGATCCAGAACCAGAAACAAATCCACACATTAATAGCAGTAGAGAATATGTCGCTATTGGAACTTCTGGAAACAAACTTGTTCAAAATTCGTCCACAAATATTACGTCTAAACAAATACAAAATAAAAACTTATTTGTTGATGTTACATTGTCAATCTTAAATATTCAAAACTTTAATTCATCTTTAATTCTAAATCAAGTAAATTATTTAGATTTTGTATATGTAAAAGTTATTCAAAGTTTGAGCAGAGAATTATCTAAAGAGTTAATACAAACAAACTTTCCAACTGATTACACAAAAATAAAAAATACCTCTGCATATACAGAAAAGATATTTAGTTTAAAAGATTTTTATGAAAACAAAACACTTAGTATTCAAGTTAGCGATACAAACGAAAAAGTATTTAAGCATGTAAAAAATGTTAGATTTACAAGTAAAGATCCAAACAAATCACATTTAGATATTTTTGCTTTTTGTTACGTCGATCTTGATCAGTTAATTGCCAAATTTGAAATGAATTTAGGGTCAAATTATGAAATTAAAGGAAATGTTTCAAAAGAAGCAGTAATTGCCGATAGAAGAACAAATAATAAATCTTATGTTTTAACTGATCAAAATAATAACTTGTTTATTGGAACTCCGATCAAGGGAGTAAACGGTAAATTTTATAGTACAAAACCAACATCACCATCACAAGAAAGCGTATTGCAACCATTAAATGTTGTTGGCATAACTAATAAAAAAATTGTTGATTTAAGAGATACAATAAGTTTAGAATTTGAAAACTTCGCAAACACGCTTTTATTACCATCACAAACAAACAACAATACAAACCTCCCTGTTCAACAAAGAAGTTATTCATCTGATCTATATTTGTCTAGACAAAAGGATTTTTCGTATTCTGGATTTTTCGCGTTTGATATAATTTCTTATTTAAAAAGAAATTCTAGTAACCCAAAAATATACGATGACCCAAATTGTTTACAATACATAAGAATTAAGAAACTTAATTTAATTAGAAAAAGAGTTAAAACAATAGATAATGTAGTATATCCTTATAGCGAATATACTCCAAATAAAACTATAATTTCAACATCCGAACAAAGTTTTGGTAATTTAGTTAATAAAATATCTTTTTTTGATGCGTATAACAACATAAACACAATTTCAACTGATGAACTAAATACAACCTCAAATCCACCAGACACCACAAGAAAAGTAGCAACAATTACAGAAATAATTGTTCCTGCTGCTGCAAACTTTAGAGTTTTTACTTTTACTGACTATGAAATATCTAAATTAACAACTGGTGAATATGTTTACGAAATAAACATTGATATTGAAGATAGAACATTAGAATTGGTAAGAACAAAATTAGATATATTAAATAATGCCAAAACAAAAGTAACGACATATTTGGCCGAAGCAGAAAGAAACGATATGTTCTCTGTTACTGATAATAAACAAACAAACAAATTTATCTTAAATCAAAAGAATAAATATAATTCTTTAAATTTAAACAATGCAATTAGTACTGGTTTTATAAACCAAAATATCAACATTCAAGACGCACCTTGGATCTATGTTCCATCTTCTATTGTAGCAATGGAAAACGATTTATTGTCCAGAAACAATATTGATAAAGTAAGTGATTTTTATAATAAATTAAATCCATCTACTACAAATCCTACTAAAATTAATGAAATTATTAAATATATCGATAATTTAATTGCCGAAACAAGTGACAAATATTCTATTGAACAAAAACAAGATAAAAACGTTAATTCTTATAAATCAAACACAATTAAAGTATTTAACTTTGTAAAAAACTTTAATAATGTTATCAATAGTGACTTAAAGAAAGTAGGCATAGATTTCCTTAATATACCAAGTTTGAACAATAACTCAATATCCTTTGGTATTCCAAAAATAAAGAAAAGTGATTTTGATACAAGAACAACAAGTGAAATACAAAAATATTTCCCATCTACAACGGACTTAAGTTTAAATAACTTAAACAACGATTTTAATACAGATGATGTTGGTTCGCTTGGGGACATAACAACATACAGCACTTGCTATCTTTCTCCATCATCTGTTTTGGTTGATAATAAAAAACAAATTTCTTTAACAATAACAAATAGTTCAAGTCTTAATTTGACAGAATACGATACTATTGTTAACACTTCTTTATCAACTTCCACAAAAAACAAAAGTGTTGGCAATCAATTATTGACAAGCACTAATTTATCTTTATCAACAATTAAAAACTTCTCTTCTAATTTATCTACAAATGTACAATTGTCTTTTATCGACAAAGCATCATTGTTAGTAAACTCAGAAAATTCTTTCAATAATAGTGGATTTTTTAATGCTGATAGAACCTTTAATATAAATGATGTTTGTACCTTATCCAACATAGAGACAAAAAATGAAGAAAGTCTTTCCAACTTAACGCCGCTTACAAATTTAATACTTGACGATGTTATTAGACCAAGTTCGGCAGAAGATGAATTTAACGATGTAAAATCTATTAGTACAATCGATAAATTTGATATTCGTTCAAGTACAAGTTTTGTAAATTCTCTTAAACAGAAAAAACAACTATTACCACAAAACTTTGTACCAAACGCATCTAATAATACCAATACCCAAAGAAATTCAATTTCTATTTCTTCTGGCATAACACAACCAAAAATTAATGTTAAGCAGCAGGAAAATGCTTTAACCTCAGTTCCTTTGCAAATTAAAAGTTTAATGCTTGGCAATGTAACGGATACTAAATTTAAGTTAAATTTATTTGATTTTGATCCATTTTTACATCCAAGTACAAAAAACTTTATGAGACTTAACTTCCAAACTATTTGTCAAATTGAGTATTTAGCAGGTTTTCAAGATGGAGATATAACAAAACTAATTTGGAAACTTTTAACAAAAGATGATTACGATCAACTTAAGGGATTAGTTATTGTAAGAACTAACAAATACGACAATAATTTGTTAAACATAGGTACAGAAAAAGGGTTTGATTATGATATTTATAATGAATTTTCAATAATCGAAAAGGAGCAACTAACTCCTACTCCGATACCACAAACTACAAACAACATTTTGCCTAATGTAAATGTTGTCGTCAACAATCGTGTTGTAAATACAAACAATATTTTATCAAACTTGAACATAAACTTACCCAATAGACAACAATCACAAATAGCAAGAGAGTTAATTGTATTGAATACGATTGATTTAGAAATTAAACCAGAATACACATTTTCCAATTTAGAGATACACAATGTCGTTTAGTAGAAAGATTATAATCACAGAACCTTCTAATTTAGCCAGCGAATTCGATTTAGGTTCGCAAATGAAAATTAGAAACATTTTTAATGTAGGTCCAGAAATAACTGTTAATACTATAAAAACAAATAACAACTTTAGTGCTGCACAAAATAGTGAATTAATTAAAAAACTTATTTCCTCCATCAAAGACTATAGTGGAAGTTTACCAGTTATAAAAGATACATATGAATTTTCTACTAACTTTATAACTCAATCTGCTACAGAGTGGAATAACTATGTTTCTTCCTCTTTGTTTGTTTTTACAAACGATCATTTTACAACACTTGATGGTGCATACGATACAAAAGACGCAGATTACTTAGGTTTAACACAGGCTGTTTATACTTCTAATGTAAATTATCAATATAATTTTTTAATTGAATTTTATGAAAATCAAATTTCACAACCATTTTTAAGTGAAAAATTGATCCCAAATATGTACGCTATTATGTTTGCAAAAACTGAGCGTGACGTTGGATCACAGAAACAAATATTTAACAATATAGTTACATTAAATAATCGTATTAATGCAACACAAACTTATTCCCTACAAAATAAACCATTAACCAATCTAAACCCACAAGGCGAATATCACGAACTATATGCAAGAGAAATAAGAAGATTAGGTAACAGCATTAATTTTACTGAAGACTTAAATCAAATTACTGGTTCCATGACCAACATCGTTGTAGCACCAGAACAACTTAAATATGTTAATCAACTAAGTGAGTTTAGAGAACTTTATCCAATGTATAACGAAATTAACATAACAATGGATAAGTTTTCTAGTTTTTCCACTTTATTGAAAGATAGTAATTTAACTTTATCGTTAATTAATTATGTTATCAACAATAGTTCTAGTACTCAAAACTTTTTCTATAGCGAACAAAATGTCACATATTTTTCCAACTTAAATCAAAATACTATTGTTGATAATGCAACAAATATTGTTAATCAAGGCATTAAAGTACAGACAAGTACAGATTTAACAACTAGAGATGTTTCTATCTATAATATTCTTGATTGGTGGGAAAAAACAAGAAACGATTTTACACCTAGCGAAACTAACAACAGCAATACACTTGTTCTTGGTATTGATGATGAAAATATCAAATTAGCCCAAAAAGAAAATGAATTTGCCAGAAGTTTAAGTTATTTGATTTTTTATGGCAAATTGAGAAAAATGGTAGAACAAACTCAAAGAAATTTTGATCAAATTGTTAGTGGTGAACCTGCATACAATGAAGTTGTGTTTTATAAAATTGAAAAATACAAATCAAACTTTGTTTCTCCAATACAAACATTTTGGGTTCCAAACTCTCCTGAATTAGATGTTTTTAAGTTTGTTGATACACAAGTAAAATATAATGTTGAATATGAATATAGAATTTCTGCCTATACGATTGTCATTGGAAGTTCAGTCAGCACTAAACTGTTATCTACACAAGATATTTTATCAAATCGTTCACCTGTTTTTCCTGCTGATATAAGTTTATCAAACTTACCAGTATCTAATCTTAATTCCTTAAACACTTCTAACTTTGTTACAACTTTAGAATATACTATGACACCATTGGTAACATTGGTAGAAGTTCCAATTTATAATTTAAGAAACAAGATTGTTGATGATCCTCCTTTAAGGCCAGAAGTGCTTGTTATACCAAATAAAAATGTTAATAACAGAATTAAATTTTATTTCAACAATTCAACTGGTGAAGAAGAAGCACAATTTAATAAAATTAAAATTGATGACGATCAACAATTTACAAACATTAAAACAATGTTTGCTACAATTCCAAAGAATTCTTTTAGATTTAAATCTGATGACATTGCTTCATCGTTTGAAATTTATAGATTATCCTTTAAGCCAACATCATATACAGATTTTAGAGATAGTTTACTTGCAACAGTATCTACTGATTATGACCTAAAAACAATAGTCAAGGCATCATCTGCAAGTTTTATGGATAATATATTACCAAATAGAAAATATTATTATACCTTTAGAACAATTGATTTTCATGGGCATATATCTAATCCAACCGATGTATATGAAATAGAGATGGTCGATGACGATGGTGCAATTTATTTAAGAACAAATATTATAAAACTTGAAAATAATTCAAATCTTGATTATCAAACTAATAAAAGTTTTAAGAAATTATTTTATATTAAACCAGAAATTTTGCAAACTTTGATAAATGATGAAACAATATCAAATATTAAAGAAACATACGACATATATAATTTTGGTAACCCAAACATTTTAGGTCGTTCTCAAAGTCCAGTATGGAACAAAAAGTTTAAATTAAGATTTATTTCTAAAAAAACAGGTAAAATGTTTGACTTGAATTTGCAGTTAAATGTAGAAATAGATAAAGAAAATTTATAACACACTATTTATTGTAGAGGTTTAATCAATGGCATTTTTAGATAATAGCGGCGATATCATACTAGACGCAGTTCTTACTGATACCGGAAGATTTAGATTAGCAAAAGGTGATGGTTCATTTAGAATTGTCAAATTTGCTTTTGGTGACGATGAAATAAACTATGGTCTTTACAATAAAAATAATCCAAGTGGTTCTGCCTACTATGACCTAGATATTTTACAGTCACCAGTATTTGAGGCGTTTACAAACAATAGTATTTCATTAAAATCAAAACTATTATCTATTCCAAGAAACAATCTTCTCTATTTGCCAGTTGTCAAACTTAACGATGTTATAACTGGATATCAAAAACACTCCTCTGGCGTATTTGTTGTTGCAGTAGATATTGATACAGAAACAGATTTAGGCGCAGCAACTGGCGTTCTTTTTGGCGAAACACCAGCAAATGGTGGAACAATAAGAGTTGATCAAGGATTGGATACAACTGAAGTTTCACCAGCCTTTGCAATTGACTCCGATTTAATTGAAACTCAATATATTCTCCAAATTGATAACAGATTGGGTAACATAATTTCTGCTGTTGATAATTCAAGAGCAGTTGTTTCTTTTATCGATGATGACAACATTGCAAGTTATTACTTCTCAGCGGATTCCGATTTAGATTACGTTAAAGAAATTACCGATAGAACAACAAACTCATCTGGTATGGTAATTGCTGGTCCAAGAGGAACATATTTACAATTTAAGTTACAAGCATCACTTGACTTAAATTCCAGCACTTACTTGTTCAATTTACTTGGTTCAACAACCAATATTGCCAATGTTGATGCAGTTAACATAAATTGCAACTATATTGATAGCAATATAAGAATTACAGGCGTTACAACTGGTTATACAATAGATGTACCAGTAAGATTTGCTAAAGCAGTATAAAAAGGGTATAAAATAAACAATGGCTACAACATTTAAAAATTTATCAATGAACGATATGGTTTCAACAAGAACATTGTTGAACGAGGCAATTCCATTAACTGGAACTTTGTTTTCTGGAACATACTCCGACAATAATATCAAAGAATATTCACACGGCATGTTTCAGTCTGTTTATGATTACCCTTATCTAAGTTCGTCTGCAAATCACATTGTTGATTTAACAATGGGATATTCTGTTGATTCTAATTTATCTGGTGCAGCAAGCACTCAAAACGCAAAGAAAATTAACATCTACAATCAAATGGCTCAAATGTTGGTTGGCTATGATGTTACTGGTAGTATAATGAAGTTTGATGAAGACGGTGATATCGCTGCTGGTGGCACGAAACTAAAAGAAGTTTTCTTTTTCAACTTTTCTCGTTTGTTAACAAAAGATGAAATTAAGAAAGGTTCATTTAGCATGTCTTTCATGACAGGCGCATATTCCACACCATCATCTGGTACTTACTTTGTGATTAATGATGAAGGAGGAGAAAACGACTATAGAATTAATTCTCCTGCTGGTGAATATGGTGTTCTTTATCAAGACAACACAACTACTCCATATGGTTTAGTTTATTATCAAGCAGGTGTTGCCGTTGTAACCGCATCTTTGTTTAACAATGCATTGTACGGAAGTGGTGCCGCTCCTGTTGCAACAAGAAATGCCGTGCTATCTGGTTCTACAATTGATGTAAACATGGATACACTTCGTAGAAGAATAGGCAATATTCAATTCAATAACACAACAGAACTTAACTCTACCGTATACTTCTGTCGTGCTGCTCACAATGATTTCAACTACTCTTCCAATCCAACATATCTTTCAAGCAGCAAAATGGTTGTAAAAAACACATCTACAGATGTTCCAGTATCTTACATAACTACTGTAGGTTTATATTCAGCAGACAACGAATTATTGGCTGTTGCAAAAACCTCCGAACCATTAAAGAAAGATCCAACAAACGAATTGACATTAAGAGTTAGATTAGACTACTAATAAAATGATATACAAATTTGGTGAAAATGACGTTTTCTATAATAGAATAGAAAGTCATCCAAAATTTAACTTTTATATTGCAAAGGGACAAGTTTATTTTAATAATAGAGTTGTTCAATCTGGCTCTTTTACATCAAGTGTTGGTTGTGTTCCAAATGGATTTGTCAATTTATATGAAGAAAACGTTGACAGAAGTTCTGGTTCAACTGGATTAATTTATCCCTTTATAACCAAACAAGGTGGATTATCTGCTTTCAAGACGATTTCCACTTCACAATTTAATGCAAATTTTAGTTATGGGGATATAATTTCATCTAGTTATCCTTTATCTGCATCTGTTATTAGAGAATATTACGTTCAAGGTGAAGATAGACCACACGTTGATGCATTGAGAAATACATTAAACTATTACTTACCATTATCGAGACAATATGCTTTTTCGTCATCATTTGGCGATAAAAGTAATCAAAAACTAAATCTCATCAATATACCAAGTATATTTTATGGTTCTGGCATTGAAAAGGGAACTATAAACTTAAAAATGTTCTATACTGGCACATTGATTGCAGAAATACAAGATACCAAAAGAAATGGAGAATTAATTCAAGTTGGCCCATCTGGTTCAACTGGTTCTGGTTCAATTGCTGGTGTTGCTCTATATAACGAAGGATTTCTTGTTCTTACAGGAAGTTGGACAATTAAAAGTGATTTGGTAAATTATCTTGATGATGTAAGTGATCCACAAGCAACATCTTGGTTGTTTTTTGGTTGGGGTATGAACGATCAATTAACTCAACCATCAAGTTCTGCATCTGGTTCATCTTATAGTTATACAATGGACTTTAAGGGTACAACTTATACACCAGTTATTACAATGATGGCACATGCACCAAGAGGGGAATTAAACTATTCTAATAATCCAACATTTATTGACAAATCATCAACTAAATTAAATGTTTATTATTCTTCATCTTATTTCTTTAATGAAGCCGAAGTAAATATCAAAAATACAACTTCTGCATCATATTCCGATCCAGAACCACCATTTAAGAAAACAACTTACATAACAAAAGTTGGTATTTATGACGAAAATAAAAATCTCATTGCTATTGCAAATGTTGCAGAACCTGTTAAGAAAACAGAAGATAGAGATTTGACTTTCAAGTTAAAAATAGATATATAGGTAATAAATGAACAACATGATATTAGGTCTTGATGTAAGTACATCAAAGATTGGCATAGCCGTTTTGGACTATGATAAAAAGATTGTTTCTACTGATTTAATCAAGTTTAAGACAGAAACATCATTAGAAGAACGTGCTAAGTTATTTGAGAATAAACTTATAAAATTAAAAAAACATTACCCTATAATGGAAGTTTTTGTTGAAGAACCATTTATAGCATTTGGTGGTGGCAAAACAACAGCACACACTATGGCAAAACTACAACGTTTTAATGGTATGTGTTGTTAT
>SXGQ01663728.1_pt1 | contig 32800 bp, 33 predicted proteins | sample 3178371 | NCBI WGS metagenome assembly SXGQ01 (sample SAMN11356859, study PRJNA531348) | freshwater metagenome | isolation source: freshwater sample F1-20 | place: China: Fuxian Lake, Yuxi | collected 2017-12-25
CACGGCGCGTTCGGGGCATTGGCCTTCGGAATCGGGACCACCGAAGTTGGTCATGTATTAGCCACTCAATGCCTGCTCCAAAAGAAACCGAACACCTGCGCCATCGAGGTTCGCGGAAAACTGCCCGCAGGCGTCACGCCCAAAGATCTTATCTTGGTCATCATCGGGAAGGTCGGCGTCTCGGGCGGCACCGGTTATGTTTTCGAGTACCGCGGCGAGGCCATTCGTGCGCTGTCGATGGATCAGCGAATGACCATCTGCAACATGTCGATCGAAGCCGGCGCTCGTGCGGGCATGATTGCGCCAGATGAGACGACCTACGAATACTTAAAGATCACCCCGAGAGCCCCAAAGGGCAAAGATTGGGACGATGCAGTCGCCTATTGGAAAACGCTTCCGAGCGACGAGGGCGCAAGCTTCGACAAAGTGGTCGAGATCGATGCTGCGGCTCTCGAGCCGATGGTGACCTACGGTACGAACCCCGGCATGGTCGTACCGGTGACCGGGCGAGTCCCCGACCGTCGCGGCGACGCGGTTTTCGAGGCTGCGATGAAGTACATGGGACTGACCCCGGGACAGCCCATCTCGGACGCACCCGTTAATGTCGTTTTCGTCGGTAGCTGCACCAACGGTCGTCTCGTCGATCTTCGCGCGGCGGCTGCAGTGCTTCGCGGACGCAAGATCGCCAAGGGCGTGCAGATGCTCGTCGTTCCCGGCTCTCAAGAGGTTAAGCGACTCGCCGAGGCTGAAGGACTCGCCGAAGTTTTCAAGGCCGCCGGCGCCGAATGGCGCGAGTCCGGCTGCTCGATGTGTCTCGGCATGAACGGAGATACGGTGCGTAAAGGAGAGTACTCCGTCAGTACCAGCAATCGAAACTTCGAAGGTCGACAAGGCGTCGGCGCGCGGACTCTACTTGCAAGCCCGGAGACCGCTGCCGCCTCTGCAGTACTCGGTCACGTTGCCGATCCTCGTCAATTCTTGAACGCCTGAGTATCCGTTATGAAACCGATTACCACTATCCGGTCACGAACCGTCGTGATGCCCTCGACCAATATCGATACCGACCAAATCGTGCCGGCTCGTTTCCTGACAACCACGTCGAAAGAAGGCTTGGGCAAGGCATCGTTTGCCGATTGGCGTTACGACGCGGAGGGTCGTCCGCGGCCCGAGTTCATTCTCAACAAGCCCGAGGCGTCGGGATGCCGCATTCTCGTTGCCGGTCGCAACATTGGTTGCGGCTCATCACGAGAGCATGCGCCATGGGCGCTGGTCGATTACGGATTTCAGGCAGTCATCAGCACCGAGATCGCCGACATTTTCAAAAATAACTCGCTGAAGAATGGGTTACTACCGATCGTGGTGGACGAAGCGACGCACGCCTGGCTACTCGAGAATCCCGGCGTCGAAGTCGAAGTCGATCTCGCCTCCTCGATTTTGAACTTGCCCGGACGGCCAGCCGTGAGCTTTCCGATCGAAGCATTCGCGCGCTTCTGTCTGATGAACGGCGTAGACGAGCTTGGGTTCCTTTTGGCTAAGAATTCCGAGATCGAAGCTTACGAAGCGCGTCGTCGAGCATGAAGGCACGAATTGCCATCTTGGCCGGTGACGGCATCGGCCCGGAAGTTACCGCCGAGGCTATCCGCGTCCTACGAGCGATCGCTCAAAAATTTGGGCACGAGTTCTCGCTCGACGAACTACCCTTCGGTGGCGTTGCGATCGACGAATTCAACGAAGGACTACCCGACCACACCCTCAAAGGCTGCCTCGATGCAGACGGCGTGCTACTCGGCGCAATCGGCGGACCCAAGTGGGGCCCTGCAGCTCCCGTTCGTCCCGAAGCAGCGCTTTTGCTGCTTCGGGCGGAGCTCGGCGTGTACGCAAATCTCCGACCAGTCTCGGTGCAGCCCGCACTGGTAAACGCTTCGCCCATCAAGCCCGAATATATTGACGGCGTCGATCTTGTCTTCGTTCGTGAGTTGACCGGAGGCATCTACTTCGGAAAAAAATCGAAGCTACCCGACGGGGCGATTGACGAGTGCGCCTACTCAGTCGCCGAGATCGAACGGATCACGAGAGTAGCCGGCAAGCTCGCCGAAAAGCGTCGAGGCAAGATCACCCAGATCGACAAGTCGAACGTGCTCGAGACTTCACGATTGTGGCGCGCAGTGAGCGAGCGCGTCATTCGCGAGGAATTTCCGGGCGTCTCCATCGAGCATATGTTCGTCGATGCCGCCGCGATGCATCTCATCCGAAATCCGCGAAGTTTCGACGTCATCCTCACCGAAAATCTTTTCGGAGATATTCTGACCGACGAAGCCGCCATGCTCGCCGGATCGCTGGGCGTCCTGCCTTCAGCTGCCCTCGGCGACAACCGCCGGGGCCTCTATGAACCGATACATGGATCGGCTCCGGATATCGCCGGTCGAGGTATCGCCAATCCCTGCGGCACAATTTTGAGCGCCGCGTTATTGCTTCGCCATTCCCTCGGATTGGAAGCGGAGGCCGCGGCGATTGAGGCGGCTGTCTCTAAGGCTTTAGCAAATGGCGCAAGGACGGCGGATATCGCTTCGCCGGGTACCGCCGCGCTGACGACTCACGAAATGGGGGATGCCGTTCTATCGGCGCTCTGAAGGACCCTCAGCGGATCGCTTTTAAGCCCTGCTCCAAATCACGACGGAGATCCGCTTCCGCTTCGATGCCCACCGACAGACGCAGCAACCCATCCACTAATCCGGCGGCTGCTCTAGCCCCGGGCTCCATCGCCGCGTGGGTCATCGTCGCAGGGTGAGCGATCAAACTTTCCACGCCGCCAAGAGATTCTGCGAGCGAGAACAACTCAAGCGAAGACACAAAACGCTCGACGGCCGCCGAGCCACCGTCGAGCTCTAGAGTGAGTATTGATCCGAAGCCTTTTTGTTGACGTCGCGCCACATCATGTCCAGGGTGTGACTCGAGTCCTGGGTAGTAAATCTTTCTGATACCACGCTGAGTTGCGAGCCACGACGCAAGCGAGTTGGCATTGGCCTCGTGCAACCCCATTCGGGCATGCAAGGTGCGCAATCCGCGCAGGGTCAAGAAACTATCGAAGGCCGAGCCTGTCATGCCGAGAGCATTCGCCCACCAAGCGAGTTGCTGCGAGGTCTCGAGCGTTGCCGCAATTACCGCACCACCCACCACGTCGCTGTGACCATTGATGTACTTGGTGGTCGAGTGCACGACCATGTCGGCTCCGAGTTGTAATGGATTTTGAAGAGCGGGAGACAAAAACGTATTGTCTACGGCAACCAGCGCGCCGGCAGCATGCGCCGCCGTCGCCACCGCCTCGATATCCGTAATCCGAAGCAAGGGATTACTCGGCGTCTCGATCCAGCACAGCGCGACGGGCACTGTCAGCGCCTCTCGAAGGGCATGCGGATCACCGAAGTTCACGAAGTCGACGACGAAGTCCCCACGACGATGCCAAGCCGAGAAGAGCCTGAACGTTCCGCCATAACAATCGTGGGGAGCCACTATTCGAGAGCCACGAGGGAGCAACTGACCCACGAGCGCAATCGCGCCCATTCCCGAACCCGTGACGACCGCACCCTGACCACCCTCGAGACCCTTTAGCGCATCAGCGAGCAGATCTCGGGTGGGATTACCTGATCGAGAGTAGTCGTATCGACCCTTTTCACCGAACCGAGGGAATGCGTAAGTTGAACTGAGATGAATGGGCGGCACGACGGCGCCCGTCGTGAGGTCTGTTTCGAGACCTGCTCGGACCGCTTCGGTTCGCGGATCTTTTTTGATGGTCATGTTCGCTCAACCCCTAAGAAAATCAGGACGGCAGCGGTAACTCGGCGGAAAAGATCTTCCGCAAGACTTCGGATTCCTTCAAAAACGCATCGTGCCCGAAAACAGATGAGATCTCATGAAGATGAGCATTCGGCAAGCGAGCACACATCAACCGCATATCGGCTACCGGCACCAACTGATCTTCCAGTACCGCAATCGCGCTCACGGGCAAACGAACTCCTGTCACCTCGATCCGATGCAGATCAATCGACTCAGAAAGAGTCAAGAAAGAGTCGGGCTGATAGCGACGCGCATAATCGGCGCCTCGGGCAATCAGGTAATCCTCTACCGGAAAAACGAAACGTCCATCGCGCTCCTGAGGGGTGCCGGCGAATCTCTTCGTGAACTCATCGGCACTGCGATACGTCGCCATCGCGAGCGCCCGGGCGAGCTCCAGACCTTTCTCCGGACGCCCCGTCTCTATTCCGAAGCGCACCATACGGCGCTGCACACTCCGCCACGCCGTCGACATTGGACTCGCGCGATCGGCAGCGCTGATGACAATAAGCCGCAAAACACGATCGGGATACCGCTCCGCAAATGCCAAAGCGACCATACCCCCGTACGAAGCACCGACAATGGCATGGAGTGACTCGATCTGAAGTGCATCAAGAACCCGCAGCAGAATGTTCGCCTGATCGTACGTAGAAACTGAAGGGAACGGACGACCACCTTCGGGGCCCGTCGTCTCGCCACTACCCCCCAAATAGTCGAAGGACAGGATCCTGAACTGATCTGCGGGCAAAGCGCAGCCAGAACCGACCACGTCGGCCCACCAGGCCGACTTGCCCTCCTCCGCGGACGCACCGAAGACATGTCGGTGCGCTGAGATCCCCCCGAGCGCGAGGACCACTGGCGCATTTGAAGGCCCCACCAACCGCCAACCCACGCGAACGGAGTCCAGCCGTCCGCCATGGTGAAGCTGCAAGGTCCCGACGATTTCCAGTACGCCGTCCCGCTCGAGCAAAGTCGGAGAATCGCGCTCGGCGGAGCACGAACCATCACCAGGGTTTTGAGCAGTGGACGTCGTCATGCAAGCCTCACGAACGCTCATCTGACGCTCCCCTGCGGGCTGAGCGCGGAGTTGGCACCTTGCCCAGAGCTGGCAGGCTCTGGCGGTTGCCCCGGCGTCGCTGGGCCTTTCCCTCAGCCGGTCTCGATGAACCGCCGGATAATAATCTCGGGGGGAGTTTCAAGTCAACGACCCAGTTGCTAAAGCCGTTACAATGTTTTAACGTATTAAATCATTATTACGTCATAACGGTCGGTAGCGTACCCATGAAAAACCACACCCGGCAGTCCCCGAGACAAGAAGCCAAGGCCGAGAGAAACCTTTATCAAGCCATTCTCACCCTGCGCTCGGTTGACGAGTGCCGCGCATTCTTCAGAGACCTCTGCACACCTGCTGAACTCCAAGCCATGTCCGATCGATGGGCTGTGGTCGAGTGGCTCGAGCGAGGCCTTCCCTATCGCGAAATTCATAAGCAGACGGGCGTGAGCGTCACCACCATCACCCGAGTCGCCAGATACGTCGGCACGGGGAACGGCGGTTACGACATTGCAGCGCGTCGGGTTGCAGGCGGCAAATCATCTAGCGTGACGGATCGTTGAGTATCAAGTCATGAACAAGTTTTTAAGACTTAAACTCGCAATTCAAAAATCGGGTCGATTAACCGAGCTATCCACCGACCTCTTGGTTCGTTGCGGCTTGAAGTTCTCGCGCGCCAAAGATCAACTACTCGGGTTCGGCGAAAACATGCCCCTCGATTTGCTCTTCGTGCGCGACGATGACATCCCCGACCTCGTCGAAGAAGACGTCTGCGATCTGGGGTTAGTCGGACTGAACGTTGTCGAAGAGAAGAGGCTTGAGCTTGCCGCGCGCGGTCACTCTGCCCGATTCGAAATTCTTCGCTCTCTCGATTTCGGCCGTTGTCGTTTGTCCATTGCCGTACCAGAGGAGTTCAATTGGAACGGGCCGACGTCCCTGTCCGGTCGCCGAATCGCCACGACCTATCCGCATGCGCTTGCAAAGTGGCTCTCCGATCGTGCAATTCGCGCTGAGATCGTAACGCTTTCCGGAGCGGTAGAAATCGCTCCAAGACTCGGCAGAGCGGACGCGATATGCGACCTCGTCTCTACCGGATCGACGCTCGAAGCCAATCGTCTTCGAGAAGTGGACGTACTGCTCGAAAGTCACGCAGTACTCGTTAGAACGCCAGTCGATCTCCCTAAAGATAAATCGGATTGGGTCGAGCGATTGCTTATGCGTATTGATGGCGTTCAACAAGTGCGTGAAAGCAAATACATTATGCTGCATGCGCCTCGAGCAGCGCTGCCAGCCATCAGGAGCCTACTGCCCGGGAGTGAGTCCCCGACGATCATGCCCCTTGAGGGCAGCGACGACAAAGTTGCGGTTCACGCAGTCTGCCGCGAAAACGTATTCTGGGAAACACTCGAAGCACTCAAGGCCGCTGGCGCGAGCTCGCTACTCGTTCTACCCGTCGAAAAAATGCTCACATGATGCTGCCGATTTTCGAGTACTCGTCGCTTGACGATAGAGCGCGCGAGTCAGTCTTATCAAGACCCGCGATGGATAATCGCGACGATATTATCTCGTTGGTACGCGAGACGATCGCGCGCGTCCGAAATGAAGGGGACTCTGCCCTGCTCGACTACGCGCAGCGTTTCGACGGAGGCGCGCCCGTCAATCTCCGCGTGCCGGCCGCCGAAATCGACGCTGCCGTAGCCTCTGTCGGCCCCAATGCACTGGCGGCTTTACAACGCGCCATAGACAACGTTCGCCGTTTCCATTCGGCGCAGTGCGCGCCACGGCTTTCGATCGAGACGTCACCGGGCGTACTTTGCGAAAGGATTTTTCGCCCGATCGAAGCTGTCGGACTGTACGTTCCTGGCGGTAGCGCCCCGTTACCGTCTGCATTGATCATGTCCGCGGTACCCGCATCCCTTGCGGGCTGCGAGCGACGCGTTGTGTGTTCGCCTGGCACTCAGGGCGGGCACATCGACCCGGTCATTCTGGCCACCGCTCGTCTCTGCGGTATCGAGGAAGTGTTTGCGATCGGTGGCGCACAGGCCATTGCAGCGATGGCCTATGGCACGACAACCATTCCGAAGGTCGACAAGATTTTCGGCCCGGGGTCAGCTTGGGTTACCGCAGCAAAACAACTTGTTGCCGGCGACCCCGACGGAGCGGCGCTCGATCTACCTGCGGGACCCTCCGAAGTACTCGTCATCGGCGACGAATCGGCAGACCCCAGTTTCGTGGCATCAGACCTTCTCGCACAGGCCGAACACGACCCTCTCTCGCAGGCGATATTGCTGACTAGTTCGCGAGCGCTAGCGGAACGAGTGCGAGAGAGAGCTCTCGACTTCCGTCGGTCATTATCCCGAGGCGAGATCCTCGATCAATCGCTCGCTCGCAGTCGAATCGTGGTCGTCAAATCCATCGATGAAGCCATCGATATCTCCAACGCCTACGCCCCGGAACATCTCATTCTGCAGATCGCAGATCCGCGTCGATGGATCGATCGCATTCGCGCAGCGGGATCCGTATTCCTTGGTCCCTGGAGCCCGGAGCCAATGGGCGATTACTGCTCTGGTGCCAACCATGTCTTGCCGACCTACGGCTATGCGAGAGCGTATAGCGGCTTATCGGTATCGGACTTTCAACGCCGAATCACCGTTCAGGAACTCTCACGCGACGGATTACGAGATCTCGGTCCGACCGCGAGCACTCTTGCGCGCCTTGAGGGATTAGACGCGCACGCACTTGCGGTCGACCTTCGCCTCCAGGCACTTCGAACATCAGGCACTACCGAAAGCACTTCGACTCAAGCTGACGATACGGTGATCAAGCTCGCCCGCCCTGCCATCGCGTCATTACGGGCCTACGAGCACGCGCATTGGGACTCCCGATTCGAGCGCTTGCACGCCAACGAGTCGCCTTGGCCACCGCCGATCGAACCGGATGGCGAGCGCCTCGCACTCCATCGATATCCAGAGCCACAGCCGAAAGCATTGATAGATGCCTTAGCCGCAAACTACGGAATCGCGAGCTCCGATCTTTTGGTCACACGTGGCAGCGACGAAGGTATCGATCTACTGACTCGGACATTTTGCGAAGCGGGACGGGACTCCGTAATCGTCTGTCCGCCCACTTTTGGAATGTACGCTGTAGCCGCCGCGACGCAAGGGGCCAGCCTCATCGAGATCCCCCTAAATCAGGATTTCCAGCTCGAACTGTCAGCCGTCAAGTCTTCCATCGATGCAGGCGCAAAAATTCTTTGGCTCTGCTCGCCGAATAACCCGACCGGAAATCTTCTCAACTCGTCGGACATCGACTCAATCCTCGATCACGCACGGAATCGATGCCTCGTCGTGATCGATGAAGCTTATGCGGAGTTCTCGCTGTTACCGTCTTGGATCACGAAACGAGCGTCCTACCCCCATTTGGTCATTCTTCGGACGCTCTCGAAGGCCTATGGATTAGCCGGAGCGCGAATCGGAGCGGTGATCGCGCAACCCTCCGTCATTAAACTGCTTAGGAAGATCATCCCGCCCTACGCCATCTCTAGCGCGAGTATCGATGAGGCGATTCGAGTGCTTGGTAACGCTTCGACGGCCGTAATCCAATCACGCGTCGCCAACACCCTGGCTGAGCGAACTCGAGTGGCGAGCCGACTACTAAGCTCCCCGTTAATCGAGACGGTATACCCAAGCGATAGCAACTTTTTATTATTGCAGACGCGCGACTCGAACACCGTTTTGTCGCGTTTGAGGGATATCGGCATCCTCGTGCGCGACTTCACAGGCCGCGGGTCGCTTGGCCAGGCCGTCCGGATCACTATCGGAACACCCGAGCAGAACGACCGTATCATCGACGCTCTATGTTCAACATCGATCGGGAGCAGAAGTCAATGAAAGTACTCTTCATCGATCGAGACGGAACTCTTATCGAAGAGCCCGCGGACGAACAGGTCGACTCACTCTCCAAAGTTCGTTTTGCGCCGGGGGTGTTCGCGGCCCTTGAGCGTTTACAATCAGCAGGATTTCGACTCGTCATGGTGACCAACCAAGATGGGCTCGGAACATCGTCGTTCCCGACCGATGATTTCGAAGGGCCGCAGCGGTTCATTCTCGATGCCTTTGTCACCCAAGGTATTGAGTTCGATGAGATATTCATTTGCCCCCATCGTCGAGACGACGGCTGTGAATGCCGAAAACCAAAAATCACGCTTGTGGAGGAGTGGGTCAAGACTAAGAACGTCGACTTGAAGGGAAGCGCGATGATTGGTGATCGGGATACAGACATGGAGTTCGCGGATAATCTCGGTGTTCGCGCGATGCGGTTCTCGCTTACGGGCCCACACGAAACCCGCTGGTCCGGCATCGCGCGCGCCCTGCTCGCTCGTACAGCCTCCGTCGAAAGAGTCACTCGCGAAACGCGCATTCAGGTGGCGGTAAACCTCGATAGTGAGGGCCCTGTGCAGATATCGACAGGCATCGGGTTCTTTGACCATATGCTTGAGCAGATCGCAAAGCACGGCGGCTTCGCTCTGACGCTCAAATGCGAGGGTGATCTACATATCGACGAACATCACACTATCGAGGACAGCGCGCTCGCTCTAGGCGAGGTCCTCAGAAAAGCCCTAGGTGACAAGCGAGGTATACAGCGCTTCGGTTTTCTATTGCCGATGGACGAAGCGCGCGCCCAGATCGCCATAGATTTATCAGGGCGGGCATACAGTGTTTTTGAAGGTCGGTTCGGGCGCGATCAGGTGGGAGGCCTGCCTACCGAACTTGTCCCACACTTCTTCAGGTCCTTGGCCGATGCGCTCGGCGCAGCGCTTCATGTCTCGATCACCGGCGACAATACGCATCACCAAGTGGAAGCCTGCTTCAAAGGGGTCGGCCGTGCACTTCGGATGGCGTTTCGTCGCGAAGGCGACGATCTGCCTAGCACCAAAGGTGTTTTGTGACACCGTCGAACCACCTCGTAATCATCGACTCCGGTGGAGCTAATCTAGCTTCGATTCGCTATGCCTTCGAACGACTCGGAGTCAAGGCCGTGGTGTCACACGATGCGGCGCAAATTAGAGCCGCAGATAGAGTCGTTCTACCGGGCGTCGGAAACGCCTCAACCATCATGGCGCGACTCGACAATTTCGGACTGATGCCGGTTGTTCGATCCTTAAGCTGCCCAGTACTCGGCGTTTGCCTGGGGATGCAATTGCTGTTCGAGTGGTCTGCCGAGGGGAACACATCTGGCCTAGGAATCATCCCTGGGAGGATAGAACCTCTGCACCCGCGTCATGACCTACCCGTCCCTCATATGGGATGGAACACGATTCGTGTTCTCATCGAGGATCCTTTGTTGGTCGGGATCGGTAGCGATGACTGGTTTTATTTCGTACACGGATATGCGGCCCCGACAAACAGCGCAAACACACTTGCTTCTACTAATTACGGAGACGATTTTTCATCTATCGTGCGCCAATCCAATTTTTGGGGAGTACAGTTCCACCCTGAGCGATCCGGCAAGTCCGGCGCTCGCTTGTTGTCTAACTTCTTGAATCTGACTCCATGCGCTTGATTCCTTCCATCGATTTACGCGGCGGTAAGTGCGTCCGGCTGCTTTACGGAGATTTTCGCCGGGAGACGGTATATGACGTCGACCCGCAGGCGCTGGCCGCAAGGTATCGGATGCTCGGCGCAAAGTGGCTACACATCGTCGATCTCGATGGAGCCCGTGATGGCGCAGTCGCCAATCGAGAAGCCATCATCGAAATGGCGAAAATTCCGAAGCTGTCCCTGCAGGTGGGCGGCGGAGTCCGTAATCTTGCAACCGTAGACGAACTCCTTTCCGTAGGCGTCGCGCGTGTCGTTGTTGGTAGTGCAGCCATGGAGAAACCCGTCGAGGTGGGAACTTGGATGCGGTTCTTCGGAAAAGCCCGCGTTTGTCTCGCTCTCGATGTCCGGATCGAATCGGGCGACCCGCTTATTCAGACTCGCGGATGGACTAATTCCACGGATACCACCTTGTGGCGCGCGGTCGACCAATTCCTCCCCTCTGGCTTGCAACACGTCTTGTGCACCGATGTCGGCCGCGACGGTGCTCTATCGGGCCCCAACACCGACCTGTATCAGCAATGCCTCAGTCGTTACCCGAAAATCAAATGGCAGGCGTCGGGCGGAATCCGAGACGTCACCGATCTTGAACTGCTGAACACTATGGGTATGGCAGCTGCGATCAGCGGGCGCGCTCTGCTCGAAGGTCATGTCGGTGACCTCGAACTGCGCAAGTGGATGAGAGTCTGAAATGTTGGCACGACGAATCATCCCCTGTCTCGACGTACGGGACGGACAAGTCGTAAAGGGTGTTCGGTTTCGAGATCACCGGGTAGTCGGCGATATTCTCGAACTTGCGACCCGCTATCGAGATGACGGCGCTGATGAACTCGTCTTCTACGACATCACTGCAAGCCCGGACGGACGGACTGTCGATCGCGGTTGGATTGCCAAAATTGCACGGGAACTCGATATTCCATTCTGCGTCGCGGGGGGAATTCGCACGATTGGCGATGCAGAGGAAATCCTCAATTCAGGCGCCGAAAAGATCTCCATCAACTCCCCCGCGCTAGAGAATCCCTCGCTCATCGAGCAGCTCGCACGTCGATTCGGCAGTCAATGCGTGGTCGTAGGCATAGATAGTGATACGACAACGAACGGATATCGAGTCCGCCAATACACGGGCGACCCGACGAGGGCTCGCGACTCAGGTCGGGTGACTGAAGACTGGTTAAACGAGGTTCAAGATCGCGGTGCCGGTGAGGTTGTCCTCAATTGCATGGCGAGCGATGGGGTTCGAACCGGTTACGATATCGCGCAACTCCAAGCAATCCGAGATATCTGTCGGGTACCGCTAGTCGCCTCCGGAGGCGCAGGGTCAGCTCGTCATTTCATCGAAGTCTTCGAACAAGCACGCGTCGATGCCGCGCTTGCTGCCAGCGTATTCCACAGCGGAACGCTACAAATTCACGCGCTTAAGTCAGAGCTTCGCGCTGCTGGGATCGAGGTACGTCCATGATCGTCACACGACATAACCTCTCGGAAATCAATTTCACTGAAGACGGATTGATTCCCGCCATCGCGCAGGACTTCGCTTCGGGTGAGGTTTTGATGATGGCGTGGGTAAACGAAGAGGCCGTCAAAGAAACTCTAGAGCGGAATCGAGCTGTATTCTGGAGTCGCAGTCGGCAGTGCCTTTGGGAAAAAGGCGAGACCTCAGGCCATACCCTCACGATTATTTCTCTACATCTAGATTGCGATCGTGATACCTTGCTCATGCTCGTCCATCCCCACGGGCCGGCATGCCACACGGGAACGGTAACCTGCTTTGCCGATACTCCTTTGACGAAGAGCAATGACTTCGCATTCCTCACAAATCTTGAGAACGTCATCGAGCAACGCATGGCATCGGGAGACGCCGGAAGCTATACGAGTCGATTGGTCGCCGAGGGACCCAAGCGACTTGCTCAAAAAGTCGGCGAAGAAGGCTTGGAGACCGCGCTGGCACTGACTGCCGGGGACGATGCCGAAGCTCGCAATGAAGCGGCGGATTTATTATTCCACCTCGCAGTCGCCCTGAAGGCGCGCGGACTGTCTCTCAAAGACGTCGTTGACGAGCTTCGCCGCCGTCACGAAACGCGCTAGGACTCGATCGCGATTTCTTCGGCCGGGGCTCGAAGGTTGTAATTCGAGGACATCGAAGCCCCATAAGCGCCGGCAGTCGCAATGAGGAGGACGTCTCCCTCCGACGTTAGTCGAGGAAGCGCACGTGAGTGCCCAAGGACATCACCGGTCTCGCAGATCGGGCCCACGACGTCGCACAAGACCGTGTCGCCATCATTAACTCGACTGAGATTAAAGATCTCGTGGTGAGCCCCGTAGAGCGCAGGCCGAATCAGGGAATTCATTCCAGTCGCTACACCGACGAAGCTAGAGTCGCCCTTACCTTTGATCTGTGTCACCTTGGCGAGAAGCACTCCAGCCTCGGCAACCACATACCGGCCGGGCTCTATCCATAGCGATACATTCGTAAGTGAAGCCTTGATCTCCAAAAGAGCATTATCAAAAGCCGCAAAATCAAACTCCGGCGCCCCCTGCCGGTCCGGGACACCGATACCCCCGCCGAGATCGAGAACTCGGACGTCGGGGAACGAGTGCAGCAAGCCTGAGAGATAGCCGCCCGTATCGCGCCAATTGCCGACATCGAAAACGCCACTCCCGGTGTGCGCATGCAGTCCGGTGATTCGCGCACCCGCATGACGGGTTGCGGCTTGAAGCGCAGCGATCTCTCCACGCGCGATACCGAACTTGGACTGCTCGCCGCCTGTTCGCACGTGCGCGTGGTGACCTCGACCCGTACCCGGATCCAAACGCACGAAAAGATCACGGCCGGCAAAGAGTTCCGGCCACCGCTCGAGAGGATGAAGATTATCGAGAGTCACCTGAACGCCGCGCGCCAGCGCCCATTCGTACTCGCCTCGAGTAGCAAAGTTGGGCGTGAAAAGAACGTCCTTCGGGGACAGATTACGCAGGGATGAGAGTGCGCGCTCGACCTCACCTCTCGAGACGCACTCGATGGCGAGGCCGCTTTCATAGGCAGTTTTTAAAATTGCTGGATGAGAATTCGCCTTCATCGCGTACGACACACGATCTACGCCGCGTAATGCCTTCAATCGGCGACACCGCTCCTTCACGGTCGCCAGATCATAGACATAGGCGGCATCCCGCTCGCCCATCAACGCCAGCAGACGCTCACGCTTCTCCATCCACCAAGGCGGGGTTCGAGGCCGAAGATCGTGAGGCGACTTGAATAGCTTGCTCCATGTAGGGCCGAGCACCAGATCGTCACGAACTGGATCGACTAAGAGATGATGCAGATCATCGACCAAGCGATCACCCTGGGATTCGTCAACCACGAACGTGAGGTTGAGATCGTTTGCAGCCTGGCTGACAAGATAAATTCTCTGCTCGGCGAAAAGCTCGAGCGCGGGGCCAAGCTGATGCAGGATGCTGCGGATATTCCGCCCGAGCAGACTAACCGAGGCACAAGGACCGATGATTTCTGCTCGACCGAGCGCCGCCAGATCCGCTTGTAATCTTTGGAGCACGAGCTGATCGATTGAATTCGCCTGCGGGTCGAGCGAGACGGTGACGTTCGTTTCAGAGGTCGAGACAAGGTCGACGGACAAGCCGTGCTGCTTGAATATCTGGAAAGCATCGGCGAGGAAGCCAACCTCGTGCCACATCCCAGGGCTCTCTAGAGAAATCAGCGTCACACCCCTCTTGACGCAGACGGCCTTGACCTGAGCCGCATCGCTCGGCGGACTCGCGCTGATTCGCGTACCCCGCACCTCGGGAGCTTGAGTGGCATAAACGAAAATCGGTATCGAATACTCTCGGGCCGGCAACAAACAACGAGGATGCAATACTTTCGCTCCTGCCGTGGCGACCTCTTGTGCTTCGTCGTAAGTGAGCTCGAGTAACTGCCTGGCACCAGCCGTAGAACGCGGATTTGCGCTGAACATGCCGGGGACATCGGTCCAGATCTCGAGCTGCTGCGCCCCGAGCATCGCAGCGAAGTAAGCACCGGACGTGTCCGACCCGCCTCGACCTAACAACACCGTTTCTCCCGCCGCGTTACTGGCGATGAACCCCTGTGTAATCACGAGACGCCCGCGCGCTGCAAGACGCGCCTGAACATCGATATCAGGCGCAAAGTCACAAGTGGCGGAGAGATATTCCGCACGAATGGTTGCAGCCTCGCGCGATTCCGCCTTGAGGTAGTCGCGAGCGTCGACCCATGAGGCCTCGAGTCCGTTGAGGCGCAAAAAATATGCTCCGATCGTCGTCGACAACAACTCGCCCACGGCCATGACTTGCGCGCGAGTTCGATCATCCAAGCCGCGATTCACGGAGATATCCGAGAGGAGACCTGACAGGTCAAGTAAAAACGGTTCGATTAGCGGTGCCGCATCAAAACTGAGCGATGATGCGAGTTCGATATGACGATCGCGCAACTCATCTAAAACCGGCTGGTGTCTCCCCTCGACGGCGGTTGCAAGCAACTTCTCAAGCCGATCAGTGACGCCACTCAGTGCAGAGTGAACGATGAGGACATAGTGTTCGCGCTCGAGTCGATCCCGCGCGATGGAGAGGATGTTCCGCCAATTGGAAACAGACGAAACGCTGGTTCCGCCGAACTTGAGGACGATCCAAGGGCTTTCGGAGGAAGTCACGCAATCCCTCCGACTTCAAAGTTCGTCGTCGTAGAAATCTCTGAGATCTTTGGCGAGTTTCTTGTCCGCGAGAACTTCTTCGAGTTTGCTCCACGCAGCTTTACCACGCTTGCCCGGCGTCGGACGAGCTCGACGATCGACCCGATCGAGAAAGCGATCGTAGTCCTGGTCTTCTTCGTTGCTGGCCGCCTCGCCGAGCATCTCCTCGTCGATTTCAAAGCCTTCAGAATCTCGTTCGGACATCTTAAACCTTTAGGAATCAATGGGTTACAGAGAACCACGGGTGAAGGACCGGGGAACTATAACCAAAACGCCGCAGGGTGCAAGTTCAACTACGGCGGACGCCGTCCCTTACGGACACTGGCGCACCGCGCGAAAGCCCAAGCGACTCGGCCGCCCTGCCCTCGGCCACTGCAATCTCGACGACCCCAAACGAGTTAAAAAGCGCGATCGGATCTCCTGGCCGGACATCCCCGTAGGTGCGTCGCAGCGGCAAGGAAAGCTTTCCTGCATGAACCACCGGATCGATCAACCGCTCGCAAAGCCGTCGATCGATATTCGTAATTAGATTTCCAAAGTGGTCGATCGTGATCACCACCCCCGAAACCCGCTGCTCGGTAACGGTCGCCTCGTCGACCCACCCTGGAATCAGCGCTGCGACGTGACGACCGATTACCTCCGGCTTGATGCGGTCAGACGCCAAAGCCGCAGCAACAGGCGCAAAGATATCCCTTCCGTGGAAGGTCGCACTCGGACGGTCGATTCCAAGACCATCCAAACGAGTCATGTCCAAATGCCATAAACGGACGCCGGACTGAAGACTGACGACTTCGGCAAGTAATCCGTTATCCGGCGCAAGGAATACATGCCCGTCCAGCATGACCATCGCAATGTCACGCGCCGTTCCAACACCCGGATCAACTACGGCGACATGTACAGTACCCGAGGGGAAATATTTGAAGGAGCGACGCAGCCAGAACCCCGCCTCCGCCGGCCAGTGCGCCACGATGTCGTGAGTCAGGTCGACGATCCGGACTGCAGGTGCGACGTCGAGGATGCGACCTTTCATCACGCCGACGAACGGATCCCTCAGCCCGAAGTCCGACGTCAAAGTAATGAGCCCACTCGGTTTAAACATTCAAGCAACCTTTTTTGTTTTAGCGTGCGGCGATAGCTAGCGAGGACTGGCCTGATGTCTCGGTTTGTTGCTCTTCTCTCTCAGGAGCAAGTTCGAGACCAATCATCACCGGAATACCACTCGCCTCGCGCAAAGCCTGAATTGCGATATCCCAATTAATGGCAACCTCTGACTCTCCGAGCAACGAGTCGAGATGTTTTTCGAAATCCTCAAGCTTCACTGACACCGATTGTCCCTGAGCATCTACGGGGGGATGCACTTCGATCCAAACCTCTCCATCGACACGGGTCATCTTGAGCGGCTCGTTGATCAGGCGGACTCGAGTTCCGATTTTGACTGCATCAAACAAAACGGCGACATCCTCGGGATACATGCGGAGACAGCCGTGGGTTACAGCCATCCCCACTGCATCCGGATTGTTGGTGCCGTGGATTAGATAAGCGCCGCCAGGAATATTCAGCCGCAGCGCATGGGCGCCGAGGGGATTGTTGGGTCCCGGAGGAACAACGAGCGGTAAAGGGTCGCCACGGGCCTCGTGCTCCCTCCTAACGGACTCTGGCGGATACCACGGTGGATTCTTTTGTTTGGAGACGACTTTGGTAATACCGATGGGTGTTTGCCAGTCCATCTTTCCAACGCTGACTGGAAAGGTCATCACCTTTGCCGGCTCGTCCTTCTTTGGCGTTGGAAAAAAATACATACGGTGCTCGGGGAGATTAACCACGATCCCCTCGCGATCCGCCGGCGGCAAGAGTCGCTGACCCGGAATGACAACCTGCGTGCCCTCACCGGGTAACCAAGGATCCACTCCCTTGTTGACCCGAACGAGCTCTTCATACCCCAAGCTGTAGCGTCGAGCGATTTCGATCAGCGTGTCTTCGTAGCGGGTACGAATACGCTCCACCTTTCCGAAGATGTCTCCCCCGTCTTCCCGAAGCTCATACTCGATGGCAAACGAGGGCGTTGAGAAAATCCAAAAAGCCGCGACGGTAAGAGCGCGGAAAACACGCGTCACGCCAACGCTCCTCCGAAGGACGCCGCCTCTCGCGCCGCTACGTTGAGGACCTCGTCGGGATTCACTTTTGCAAGCCCAAGACGCATCGCTGGAGCCACTAAAGGCAGCCTCGAGACCACGCTCTGCGAATCACCCTTGGAATCCACGAAAATTCCTGCGACGTAAAGAAGGTCTGCAACCGGGTCATCGGAGGCAGGATCTTTCGCATTTTCGTACGTGGTTGCTGCCCGGACAACGGAGTCCGGGAACTCCCAGTTCTTGAGCATGGTGCGGGTCAATTTCACGTGCCAAGTCTGCAACAGATGTTCAACGGCTGCAAAGTCGTTCAGCACCTCTTCGTGGGCTACGACTTCCGCCAGCAAGTAGATCTTGCCCACTCCGGAGAGCATGCCGCCGAGAATCATCGCGTCTCGATCGATCTTTCGCGCCTCGACTTGGAGCGATAACGCACGCGCAAAGGTCGCGAGCGATACGCACCGGGCCCAGATTTCGCCCATTCGTCCTTGCACAGGCTTGTACAACTTCATGTCTCTCAGGCTCGCGAACGCATACACGAGCACGACCGTACGCAAGGCGGCGAGACCTATTCGAGCGATCGCCCCACTTATCGTGGTGGTAGGCCCAGTGGAGGACTGGAACGCCGCCGAGTTCGCCATTGAAATGACACGCTGAGTAAGCGCGGGGTCGGCGCGTACGATACGCTCCAGCGTCTGAGTTGAAACGAAATCGTCCTTCAACTCGACAAGAAGGCGAACGCAGGCCTCAGGGAAACCCGCAATCTCGATCGACCCGGCGGCGATATCGCCCTGCAGCTTCGAAAGAAACTGTCTCGCATCGAGACCCATTTTGGTCCCCTCAGAGAAAAGAAAAGAAAACCAAAGCTCAAGGTTTAGGCGGCGGAGCCTTGGGGATCTCGAGCGAGGGATCACGCGATTGCGAATACAAACTTTGACCCATGCGCTCCGGTTGGAGGATAGCAAGAAGTACGCGTCGATTGGCAGCGCGACCCTCGGTTGTCTCATTCGACTGAGTGGGACGGTACTCCCCGAGCCCCAGCGCGGTCATTTGATTCGGAGACACTCCGCCCGACGCGAGAAGGCGAATGACGGCCGATGCGCGGGCGGCGGAAAGCTCCCAGTTACTCGGAAACACCGTACTTGCGATTGGCACGTTGTCGGTATGACCTTCGACGAAGATCGGATTAGGGAGCCCGGTAAGAACAGAGGACAATCGCTGAACAATCCCAGTTGCTGCCGGCGTCAGTGTCGCTGAACCGCTCGGGAACAACACATCGTTCTTGATTTCGACCTCTAGCCAGTTCTGATGCTTGCGGATGATGACTTCATCTTTGAGTACGAGCGGCGCCATGGCACGAGCGACCTCATCGCCGATATCAGCAAGCGAGGCCGGATTCTGCTTCATCAGCGATGGCGGCGTCGCATTTTGACCCGCAAGCGGGGGATTCTGCATGGCGATTAAATCGGTGCTCGGCAACCCCTCGTCCGTCTTCGGGGCGATGGGGGTTTGACGCATGGGCTCGCCGCGAAACGCAGCGGCCATGGAGTCCGCCATCACGCGATACTTGCCTTCATTCATAGACGAAATGGAATACATCACGACGTCCGCGTTCGCCAGGTTGCGGGCGATCACTTCCGAACGTTGCGCACTCAAACGCAGCGCGGCTGCGTGTACTGCGAAATGTCTGTCGAGATCGAGCATTCGGTCCTCCGCCAAAAAATTGGCTCTCGACCGGTCGGTGCAACCGCCGTGCCAACAGGAACCGGTCATGGCATGGGTGTTGCAACGTTTGGGCCAGACCCTTTCAAAGGACGGCTTTATGACGCCCCACGCCTCTTCACTACTGAGCACTGCGCTACTACTGGCGATCGGATCGGTCGCGCACGCGTCGGGTCCAAGAATTCAAGATCTCGCTGCAGTCGAGCGAGCTGCTATAGAAGAAGTGTAGCGTCAGGCGCCAGGATCAACCGCCCAGGTCAGTCCGTTGGACCGACGTCTCCAATTGGTCGCCTGCGACCAACCGCTGCAGTCCAGCTTGCCCCCCAACGTCACCATCGGCCCGCGCGTGAACCTCCGTGTGGGGTGTACCGCGGGTACGGTTCAGTGGTCAGTCAATGTTCCCGTTGCCGTCTCGACGGAGGCGGCAGTCGTCGTCGCTAATCATGCGATCCCGATGGGTAGCCCCGTCGGACCGGCCGACATTCGGGTCGAGACCCGTCGATTTCCCGGCACGGCACGGTGCTGTGCCAGCTCCCCGGAAGCAGTCGTAGGGTTCCTCGTACGGCGGAGCATTCAAGCCGATGCCGTGATCCCCATGGACGCCCTCGACCGCCCACCCGCCATCAAGCGCGGCGAAGTTGTGGTCGTCGTGGCAGCCTTGCCGGGGATAGAGATCAGATCGAGTGGCGTTGCCCTCGCCGATGCGCGCGTAGGGGAAACAGTTCGCATAAGGCACTCGACCTCCCTCAAGGTCATTCAGGCGCGGGCCGATACCCCGGGTGTAGTGAGAGTAGGCCGGTAAGGACCAGCCGAAACGGGATGGGCGTCACATTTTGAAGAAGGACCCCTAAAGTTTCCGCAAACCCTACCGTTAACATGAGTGAGCAAAACGTGAGAGTGATGCTATGACCATGAAAATCAGCGGATTGGATCCCCGGCCTTCCGTGGGAGTCGTGCCCTCCGCCGGCACCAGAGGTAAGCCGGTCGAAGGTAACGCGGAGCACAACGCGTCCGGTCGCCCGAACGTCGAGGTCTCTGCCTCAGCACGCCGGATGGCCGACCTTGAGACACGGGTTGCCGCGTCTTCGGGTATCAACGAGGCCAAGGTTGAGGCGATTCGTCTCGCCCTAGAGCGCGGTGAGTACCAAATCGACTCAAAGAAAATCGCCGATCAGCTCATGAAGCTCGATTGGGAGATCGGCAAGGCCTCAGGAAGAGTTTGACGAACGCCGAATGTCGACTCGCGAGGAGATCAAACACGTCCTGACTCGTCTTCTGGAGGACGAGCAGCGGCTACTGACTCAGCTCGAATCTCTTCTCGAGACCGAGAAGTCGATTCTGCTTCGTGACGACTCGCCAGAGCGTCTCGAGGCTGCGTGTCGTTCTCGTCAAGACTGCATGTTGGCGCTTCTCCGACTTCAGGGCGAGCGACAGGGTCTACTACGACTCCACGGCTTCTCGATCGATAATGCTGGGCTCGCAAGCCTGATCAAGGCCTGCGATCCCGAGCGGGTGCTGCCGCCGAGATGGGCCGAATGTGCCAATCTTGCTCGTCGCTGCCGCGACCTCAACGATCATAACGGCGCGCTCGTGGCGTCCCGGATGCGCCGTATACAAGGCATGCTCGAAGTGCTGACGGGTAAACGTAGTGAGAAAACGATCTACGGCCGACAAGCTCATCAGGGTTTCGGCACTCGCGGAAGAGTTCTCGCCACTGAAGCGTAGGCACTTACCGAAGCGCCGTCGCAGCGGAAGCACCACTCGTTAATGCAAAGGGCCGCTTTCGCGGCCCCTGGCATGGTCTCTCCCTGAGACTTTAGCGCCGACGGCGCTTCTTCTTGTGCTTGTGCTCGACGTGTCCGTCACCGTGGTGGTGCGGCATGTCGCCATGAGCATGACCGTGGTCGTATTCGAAATCGACCGGATGGTTGTGCCCGTGGGTGTTGATCCACTTATAAAGATCCGGCTTCCACTGCATGATTCGGTTGGCCGCACGATCTCGGTTTTCTTCGATATTGGTCCACGGATTGAAGTGGAAGTGATTGTAAAGCTGGGTATCCGTGCGACCGATCGCCAGGATGCCGAGCTTGGAGGCGAAGGCACCGTGATTGATATACGGCGGACGCCAGAAGTAGCCCCCCGTCGGCAGGTCGCCGAACTGCATCATCCAGGAGGTGCCCCAGATGTGATACGCCTCTTCACAACAGTCGTGGTAGGAGATGTTGTCCTGCCAGAAATTCGGCGTCATGCAGTAGAGGAAAGTGAATCCCTGGGTACGCGGATCGAAACGCAGGATCTTGACCATGCATCCGGGGGCCGTCGCCGGATAGAAGTTGGTGGAGGTCCACTGCATGTCGTCATACGAGTTGACGGCGGCAAATCGGTGTCGCTCGGCGTTCTTGTGATCGCTCGTCGACTCCACGAATGAGGGCTCGCCATAGTTGTAGAAAATGAGACCGGTCGCACCGCGCGGCGAGGTCAGCTCCTCGATGGCCACACCGGCCGGGACGAAGAAATAGCTGCCCGGACCCCAGACCTTGTCACCCACCTTGATGGAGCCCGACATGATGAAGAGCTCGTACTCGGTGTAGCTCATGCCTGGCGGTTGGCGATAACCCGGCTCGAACAGGCATGTCATGGTGCATGCGCCATCGTCGGTATCGAGCGACAGCATTTTGTAGTGCATACCCTTCGGGAAACCCGGGAGGGTCATCTTCTTGAAGGGGACGTCGCGGTCGACGAAGGGTTCGATATGCGGTCTAGCCATGTTGATGTACTCCCTTGGCGTCGATCAGAACACAACCTTGAACTTGCGTTTCGGCTTCACCGGAATTTCTTCTGGGGCGACCTTACGCATCTGGTTGTAGTGCACGTGGACACCACGCGTCTGGATTCGGTAGAGGAAATCGGCAATCCACTTGTCGCGCTTAGGCGTCAGCGCTTCTTGCTCATCAACGATCTTGTTGTATCGCTTTTTCTGTTCGGCGATTTCCTGCTTGAGCCATGCCTGAACCGCTCTACTGCGTTTATGGGCGATGAACTTCATCTGCACTCCTCCAGCCGTGTAGTCTGCCGGCTCATCGGAATATACGCTGCGAAGGGCGCTCCAGTGGAGCCCACCCCCCAGTCGCTCGGCAAGACTGTCCACTGTGTGACCTATCGCCACTCAAGACGGCTAGACTGATACCCATGCTGCGTGCCATCCGGATCGTGACGCTCACCGTATCCGACCTCATTGAGGCGGAGAGCGCGTACGCGGATTGGCTCGGATATCAGCGGATAGAGCGCGGGCATATCGACGAGGAGCTCGCGAACTGCTGGGGTGCGCCGCTTATTGAGGGTAGTCCCTATGGCATGCTGCGAAGTCCGGCAGGATCTGAGGTCATACTTCGTTTGATCGAGCGACCCCTTACACCCGGATTCGCACCGCTACAAAACCACGGGTGGAATGCCAATGAAATCCTCGTCCTCGACCCCGTCGCACTAGAACAGCGATTACGCAAACCAGACTCCCCCTTCGAGGTCATCGGAGCCTCTGCACCGCTCGACTCGAACCCGAGCATCATCGCGATGCAGGCCATCGGGCCCAATCGGGAGCTCAACTATTTCACGAGGATTCCGCCCGAGGGCGGTACCTTCATCAAGCATTCCGCAAGAGCTTTCGTTGACCGCAGCTTCATCTTGGTCGTCGGTGGACCTTCCATGCCTGCACTCAGAGAGTTCTACGGCCAGCAACTTGGAATGACCGTCACCGACCCCTTCGACTCTCGGGTTGCCGTGCTTAATGACGCTCTCTCGTTGCCCGCAGACCACCGCATCGCGTTAGCGCTGGTAGCGCTGTCATCGAGTTTCGTTCTAGAACTCGACGAGTACCCCTCGAGCACTACCGCTCGACCCTGTCGTCAAGGGGATCTCCCTCCGGGAATTGCGATGGTCAGCTTTATCGCGGACAAGCTGGACGACCGTCTACCCTGGCGCAGCCTACCGCGAGAACTCAGCGGGACACCCTACTCCGACCGCCGCGCCGGCGTCATCTTCGGCGCTGCGGGTGAGTGGATCGAGTTGATTGAAGACGCGATCTAGAGCTTCGACGTTACGATGAAAAGCGGGTTATCGGCCATACTTTGAAAAGTGGCTGCCACTTTTTTCATCGTGTCGGTTGACACATCGTTGCCGAGTTGCTCGAGACTGTTGACGTCGATGATCTCGATGTAGGCAAAGGGCGACGCGCCGCCTCCCAAAAGCCCCTCGGACTTCAAGATCTCGAATCGGTCGACCGAGGGAAGCGCGTTGACAATGGGCAAGTCGGTGGTACGCGCGAAGATTTCGTAGTCGGCGACGCTGACTCCGGACTTGAGATTGAACAAAACGATGATTTTTGCCATCTGACGAACACTCCTCAACTTTGCAGCCGATTCTATTTGGACCCGGCCTTCGGCGACAGGCCATAATTCGGACCATGACCATCATCCGAAGTTCGATCCCCGATTTTGAATTCTCCGTTCCCGTTGTGATCGTCGGAGCCGGCGCCTGCGGGCTCACCGCCGCGCTGGCTGTTCGTGACCACGGCGCCGAAGTGATTGTGTTGGAGCGTGACAAACGGCCTTGGGGCAGCACCTCGATGTCTCTTGGCGCCATCTGCGCGGTGGATACCCAGAGTCAACGGCAGCACGGGATTCAAGATAATGTTGAGGTCTTCGTCGCTGACGTCATGGCTAAAACGGAGGGCGAAGCGGACGAGTCTCTCGCGAGACGAATCGGCGAACGCTCGGGACCGACGGTGGACTGGCTCACCGCTACTCATGGCGTACCGCTAAAGGTCGACTTTAAATGGACGGGGCTCGGTCACTCCAAACCCAGGCTGCATTTGCCCCCGGGCCGTACCGGAGAAGAATTGGAGTCCCTTCTTCTCAACGCCTGCGCCAGAGCGGGCGCCGAAGTCATGACCGAGGCGGAGGTGACCGCGCTATACGCTGATAAGGAAGACCGCGTTCTCGGGGTACGCATCGAGCGCCCGGGCGGGGTCGTCGAGCACCTCGGTTGTGACACCTTGATCCTCGCCACCTGCGGATACGGCGGCAACCACGAGATGGTGGCGCGTCATATCCCGGAAATGGCCGGGGCACGCTATTTCGGACACGAGGGCAATCGTGGCGACGGGATTCTTTGGGGGCAGGCGCTCGGCGCGGCCGTCAGAGAAATGTCGGCTTATCAGGGGCTCGGCACGCTCGCCGAGCCCCAGCAAATCGTCGTTCCGCATCCGCTCATGATCGAAGGTGGCTTTCTCGTCAATATCGAGGGACGTCGCTTCACCCACGAGCTCGCCAACATCTCTGGAATGTGTGTCCCGGTCTTGGCTCAGCCACAAGGGATCGCCTGGGTGGTATTCGACGAAAATCAGCACCTCGCCTGCCTCGAGCACTCCAACGACCAACGCCAGCTCGAAGAGGTGGGTGCCATTCGGCGAGGGGACAGCTGGGATGCGCTGGAGCGTACCTGCAACCTACCCGCCGGCTCACTTGCGAAAGAAAACGCTGAGATCGAGGCGCTCCGTGCGAGCGGCGAAGCAGACCGATTTGGTCGACGCTTCGACTCACGCAGCCGGCCTCTACAAGCACCCTTTTGCGCGGTTCGTGTCACCGGCGCGCTATTTCATACCCAGGGCGGCCTTCTCATCGACGACAACGCGAGAGTCCTGCGAGAAGATGGTCGCCCGCTTCCGAATCTTTACGCGGGTGGCGGCGCTGCCCGCAGCATTTCAGGATCACGAGTCACGGGTTACCTGCCCGCCGTCGGTCTGTGCATGGCGGTCACCTTGGGCGCTCTCGCAGGCGCCGACGCGGCTCGAGCGAGCTCGAGCGCCTCAGCGATCGATCGCTGATCAGGCCGAGCGCTCGATTACTGGGTGGCGGCTTTCAATGCCGCCACAATTTGGCGACGCTCCTCGGCATCGGTGATGGGCTTGTACCGCATACGATGACGGCCATCCAAAAACTTTTCAGGGTCGGCGATGAGCGCGTTGATGGTTTCGTCATCCCAAACCAAGCCACTCTCTCCTGCTTCGACGAACGCCTGAGAATAGTAAAAGCCCGGGGCACTCGCCGCACGCCGACCGAATACACGATGAAGATTGGGGCCGACGGCATGCGGCCCGCCCTGCTCGAAACTATGGCAGAAGCGGCACCACATGAAATCTTGCTGCGACTGGGCACTCAGCTCTGGCGCGGCACCTACATCGAGATAGGGATCGACCTCGGGCGGCGGTCCTGAAGCGACAAGCTGCTTGGAGGTCGTGAACGGTACGACGCCGAAAATTTGATAAGGCGTATAGGCCGCCACCGCGAGGATGGCCCCCAAAGACGTCGCATGTACGACACGCCAACCCACCGATGTTTTGGCGAGATCGACGGCGCCCGATCCACCCCAGCTCATCGCCGGAAGCATGCGCCAAGGTCCGATTCGGTATCGCAGCGCTTGCCATAACGCAACCAACACCGCGACGACGAACAGATAGATGACCAGAAACCCGAAGGCGCTATGTAAGTATCCGAATGTAACGGAAAGCCGATAGCTCTCCGGCAATAACGAAGGCACTGTGAGCACACCGAACCACGACGTTGAATGCCCTTCGGTCCATGCGAACATCGGTCCTGTGATGCAAAAACCCGCGAGCGTGAGATAGAGCGCCAAGGTGCAGCCGCGCGCGAGGTCATCAGCGGCCGGCGGAACTCGCGTGGGTCGCGTCGGCCGGGGTAACTTCGCCCACAACCACAGTCTCGGAATCAGCAGTGCCAATATGGTGAGGCCGTTGGAGATGTGCAGATGCTGCAGCGCTTCGCGCGCGGCCGTCCCACGGGCCGTGACGCCCACCTTCGTGGACTGATACATCTGAAAAAGAACGAGTACAAAGATTGCCAGAGACAGCGCTCGCTCCAGCCATTGAAGTCTTCGATTCACTGAGTTACCCCCATAGACACTGCACGAATGACAGCGTTCGGAATGATTGCGTCATCCCACGACGTCGTCGATTTACCGGTGCGCACGATGACGAGATCAAGCGACGGGACGATGTACACCCGCTGACCGCCAAATCCGTCGATGTAAATGATGTCCTTCGCGGCGAAAGGCTCGGAGTGATACGCCTTCACCGTGTAGTCGTTATATCGGCGCTCGGTACCTGGAGGCGAACCCAACCACAGCTGATATCCGAAGTTTGAATTCTTTGCCGCAGGCAGTACGGTGTCGGCGATCCATGCAGCTGGGATCACCTGATCCTCACCCACTCGACCTCCGTCCAAAAACAAGCGTCCCACGCGCAACCAGTCACGCGCCGTCGCGAACAGACAGCAGAAGCCTCGAGGCAACCCGCCCTCGCGATCCATCCACAGCGACGCATCGTCGGCACCGAGACGCTGCCAAAACCGACTTGATAGGTAGGACGAATAGCGTTGACCGGTCGCCCGCTCGAGGAGAATCAGAAGCAACTGTGAGTTGGCGTTGCTGTATTGGTACTCGCTACCGCTCGGCTTGACGCTCGGCAAACCGAGCACACCCGCAGCCAGATCGGAGCCAAACAAAATTTTGGCAGACTTCCACGTACCGAATATCGGCACTTCCAATCCAGTCGACATCTGCAGCAAATGGCGCACAGTGATGGCCCGTCGCTCATCACCCTGCCACTCCGTGATCCACTTCGAAGCCGGCGCATCGACGGAATCGATGAACCCATCGGCGATCGCGACACCGACAAGCAAACCCAGCACCGGCTTATGCATCGAGTTGGGGTTCGTACGAGTCGATCGATCGAATCCCGGCCAATATTTCTCGTATCGCAAAGCGCCTTGGTGGTAAATCAATAAGGCCGCCGACTCCGTCGCATCAGCGTAGCGCTCCGCATCTGCGATGCCTTGAGCATCAACCCACTCGGGAGCCCCCAACACGATGTTGTCCCTGGGATTCCCGGAAACTTTTTCCTGCGGCTGGGATTTCTCGATACCCGCAGGGTCCGTGGGTGACTGCCCGAATACGATGTTGCGCAGCACGGTTGGATCAGCCACCCAGATCATTAACATCAGTACGAGCAACAGGCCAAAAAGCGCCGCAAAGAAACCGCCGATTCCCTTAAAGATCCAACGAAATATTTTTTTCACGCGAGTAATCTCCGACGCTCAGCAAGCGCAGCACGAATATCCGCGTGACGAGCACCGTCTATGGGGTAGCGCCACATCATCAACACAGGCAGCAGCAGCATCAACGCGGGCAGCCAAGACGCCCCGAGACGAACTCCCCGCTCGACCCCCACGTCGAGGGTCTGGCTCAGGTCGACGTAACCGAATAAGGACAGGAACCCTATTCCGACGAAGAGCCCCAAGCCCATTCCGAACTTAAAGACCGAGGCCAGGAACGCGATGTGCCCACCCATCTGCGCGACTCCAGTCTGCAACTCGTCGGAGTCGACGGCATCGGCGGTCATCGCCGGCGGTGTGATCATGGTGCCGCCATTGCCGAACGCCATTACCACGTTGGCAAGCAGAACCGGAACAATCGCCCCGTCAGGCATGAAAAAGAGCGACGCGTAACCGACAGCGGTGATGATGTTAGCGACGCAGTACGCGCGGTGCTTACCCAACTTATTGGCAAGCGGAATCCAGGTTGGTGCCAACAGAAGCGCCGCGATGGTGTTGACGATAGCAACCGTCAGCACATGCTGCTGCATGCCGAGCGCTTGAGAAATCAGAACGGGCTGAACTCCGAAGTAAACCCCTAGCGCCAATCGATCGATGAAATACGCGCCGACGAGACGACGGAACGGTGCGTTACGCGAGAGGATGCCGAGTAACTCACCCCAACCCGGAGCCCGCTCGGCTTGCGCCCCGGTCGCAGGTACCCTGGAGAAACACCAAAGAATTCCGATCGGAAGAGCGACTGCGAAAAATACGCCCACCGATTGGACGATTTGAGCGTAGCTCGGGAACGCGACGCCCTTGAACCAGATCCAGTAAAAGATCCCTACCGCACTCGCACAGAGATATCCGAAAAACGCACCGCTTTCACGAAAGCCAGCGATACGAGTTCGCTCTGCGTAATCATCCGATAACTCACCGCCCCAGGTTTGGTGCGGCACATACACCATCGTCCAACCGGCATAGAAAAGAACCAGCCAGATGACGAGATAAAAAACGGACGCGCCTTCGGGAGGCAGCAACAAGAACCATGCGGACACCAGGGCGATCGGCGTCCCTGCGATCATCCACACTCGACGCCTACCGAATCGACTCTTCGTGCGATCCGACAACGCTCCGACCAGCGGGTCGATCAGGGCCTCCCAGAAACGACCCAATGCGAAAACGGTGGCGACGGTGAGCGCCACCATTCCAACGTCCTCCGAGTAATAAACAGGTGGCAGGAAGTTGTAGAGCGGGACGAGCATGGCCTGTAGCGCGACGGTAGGCGCCGCGTAGGCGAGCAACTGCCCTTTGCTGAGCTTCATCGAGACCCCCTCGCACCGCGGCTCATCGCGGCGACGGCCCGATTATGGTCATGCCGCCAACGCAACCGGGCATTGCACGGTTCAACCTGCGGTCTCCCGACCGCTGAGTGGACAAGCCCCGTAGGGCTCTTCTACACTCCGGACCAGACTCTGATTTACGGGGGTAAACATCATGGAGTCCACTCGTCCGATCCGCGCCTTGATTCGCGGCCTCGATGCTTTGACCGTTCTTAATTTGCGAAATGGGGCCACGGTGTCCGAGGTGGCGCAGGAAATCCGCCTCCCGCGTACCACCACTTACCGCATTCTCGAAACACTGAGCCACGCAGGTTTCGTCTATCGAGATACCACCGACGATCGATACCGTCTGACCATCATGGTTCGCGGCCTATCCGACGGTTACGACGACGAAGCCTGGGTGACGCAGATTGCGCGCCCCTATATCCACGAACTTGGCAAAGAAATCGTCTGGCCGGTCGCAATCGCCTCGCTGTCGGGCATGTCGATGATGGTTCGTGAATCGACCGATCATCGGAGCCCACTCGCGGTAGAGCGTTACTCCGCAGGGTTTCGCGTGCCGCTGCTGACTTCTTCGTCGGGACGCGTCTATCTCGCCTTCTCATCGCCGACTCAACGCGAGTCCCTGCTGGAAATTCTTGCCAGATCGAACAAAGAGGAAGACGCTCTCGCCAAAAACCGCACCGACCTCATGAAGATCCTCAACGATGCTCGCATGCAAGGCTATGCCTCAGCCGTGCGCGCCCGTCGGGTGTCGGACGAAATCAGCATGGCGGTCCCCATCATGGTCGACGATCGCGTCCTCGCCGCCGTGACAATCCGCTTCAGCGGGACGGCGGTTCCCTTGAAACTCGCGGTCGAACGTTTCCTACCAAAACTACGCGAGACTGCTCAGAAAATCCGGCACACATTCTCTGAACAGCAACGAGATCCTCCGCATCAACAAAGTCCTCGCCTCGCATCGGGTAATCGCTGAGAGGAGTGAAAATCATGAACCCAGAACTGCAAGATAAATCGCTCTCCCTAGTCTCTCGTCTCGAATCCTTGCTGGGACGAGACAATGTCCTGACCGACCCGGTCGAGCGCAGCTTTTATTCGACCGACATCTACAAGTCAGGGGCCCTGCCCGCCGCAGTGGTTAGGCCGAGCAACTCCGCCGATATCGCTCAAATCGTTCAGCTGGCAGTCGCCTCCGGCATCGCCGTGGTACCCCGTGGTGGCGGCGCCTCCTACACCGACGGATACACACCGAGCGAGACGGGATCGATCAGCATCGACACTTCGCGCATGAATCAGATCCTCGAGATCAACGAGCGCGACATGTATGTCGTCGTCCAAGTGGGTGTGACCTGGGCGGCGCTCAACGAAGCGCTCTCCGCGAAAGGTTTACGTACACCGTTCTTTGGCCCCTTCTCGGGGTTTGCAGCAACGGTCGGCGGATCACTCTCTCAAGGCAGCGTCACCTGGGGAACCGGCGTCTTCGGTGTGTCGGGAGAAACTACACTCGGCGTCGAAGTCGTTCTCGGTACGGGACAAATCGTGCGTACTGGGTCTTGGGGAGCAGCCAACTCGGTACCCTTCTTCAGATCTTACGGACCCGATCTCACGGGTCTTTTCATGGGTGATTGCGGCGCTCTCGGCATCAAGACCGCGGTCGCGCTTCGCCTCATGAAACGCAACTCGCACGTGATGGGACTCTCATTCGGATTCAAAGATTTCCCGAGTCTCGCTGCGGGGATGGAAGCGGCTGCCAAGCTGGGTCTCAATCTGACCAACTTCGGCCTCGATCCCGCGCTGCAGCAAGGACAACTCGGCAAAGCCGACGCGGCGACTGCACTGCAATCGGCACTTGCAGTTTGGAAAACCTCGCGAGGTCCGATCGACAGGCTGGTACAACTGACGAAAATGGCTTTTGCCGGGCGTGGCTTTTTGAAGGGCGCCGTATTCTCTGGGCACTGGATCGTCGATGGCGTGGACGATGCCGCGTGTCGCGCTGCTGTCGCCAAGTTGCGCGCGGCGCTTCAGCCTCATGGCGCCGAGGTGCCTGCGACCGTACCGACCGTCGCTAATGCCATGCCGTTCATGCCTCTTTACAACGTTCGTAGTCCGCGAGGAGAACGTTGGGTGCCGATCCACGGCATCATGCCATTCTCACGTGTCGAGGCGTTCCGAGCTGAGATCAGTCGGTATTACGAAGCGAACGAGGCAGACATGAAGCGTCTGCGCATTCGTTACGGAGCGATGTTTATGACCGTGGCCACGAACGCGTTCCTGTACGAGCCCGTCTTTTATTGGGAAGACGGCTACAACATCGCGCAGGAACGACTGTTGCCTGCAGGCTATCAGGAGACGCTGCCGAAATTCGCTGATAATCCCGAGGGACGCGCCCTCGTAGACAAGATGAAACACGGCATCGCGGATATCTTCCAGCGCCACGGCGCCATCCACCTGCAGATCGGAAAGTTCTACCCGTACATGCGGGGACGGGATCCGCAGACGGCCGAGCTCATCCGTAGCCTCAAGCAGCTTATCGATCCGCAGCGACGCCTTAACCCGGGCGCGTTGGGCCTGTAGAATCGGGACTCGGCCTTCGGGCCAATCCCCCTTGTCGAGGAGTCGGTCTTTTCATGAAGCGTATTTTGGTTTCTATAAAACGAGTGGTGGATTACAACGTGCGCATTCGGGTCAAGCCGGATGGCACGGGCGTCATCACCGACGGCGTCAAAATGAGTGTGAATCCGTTCGACGAGATCGCTCTTGAAGAGGCACTACGCATCAAAGAGAAAGGGCTCGCCGAAGAGATCATCGCAGTCTCGATCGGTCCAGCGGACTGTCAACAACAGTTGCGCACGGCCCTCGCCATGGGCGCGGATCGCGCCGTTCATGTTCAAACCGATGCGTCGATCGAGCCTGGCTCGGCTGCCAAACTCATGCTAAAGCTCATCGAGCGCGAGCAGCCGATGCTCGCGATTCTCGGCAAGCAAGCCATTGACGACGACTGCAATCAAACGGGGCAGATGCTGGCAGCGCTCTGGGGAAGACCGCAAACCACGTTTGCCTCAAAGGTCGAGATCACTGGCGATAAGGCGCAAGTGACTCGCGAAGTCGATGCCGGCCTCGAAGTACTCGAGGTCGATCTGCCCGCCGTGATTACCACCGACCTGCGACTCAACGAGCCGCGGTACGTCAAACTTCCCGACATCATGAAGGCCAAGAAAAAGCCTCTCGAGACCCTCGAGCCGTCTGCGCTCGGTGTCTCGCCTGTCGAGCGCCTGAAAGCCGTCAAGTTCGATCCGCCCTCGCAGCGCAGCAAGGGCGTCATGGTCAAGGACGTCAGCGAACTCTTCACGGCGCTGCGCGGCAAAGGCCTCGTTTAATTACAACGATACGTCATCACAGAGACTCTCATGAGCAAAATTTTGATCGTTGCCGAACATCAGGGCGGCAAGCTGAACCCCGCCACCGCCAAGTGCGTTCATTGCGCGAGCCAGATCGCAGGCGCCGAAATTCACGTGGCAGTTTTTGCATCCGACCCTACTGCGGCAGCGGCCGATGCGGCTCAAATCGCCGGCGTGTCCAAGGTGATCACCGTCGCTAATGCCGCTCACGCGAGTCCTTTGGCTGCCTGCATTGCGCCTCAGCTCGCCGAACTCGCCCAGGGCTACAGCCACGTGTTCGGCCCCTCGACGACTTTCGGAAAAGACTTGATGCCTCGTGTGGCTGCCCTTCTCGATGCGCCGCAGGCCTCCGACATCATGGCTGTCGAGAGCGCAACCCGCTTCCGACGACCGATCTACGCGGGGAACGCCATCATTACCGTTGAGGTACCCGCAGGTACCCAGTTGGTGGCGACTGTTCGTACGGCGTCGTTCGATGCGGCTCAAACGTCGTCGTCTGCGGCCGCCATCGAGAGCGCTAACCCCTCCGCTGCCTTGCCACAGCACACGCGATTCGTATCCGTCAGCGCGGCGCGTAGTGATCGTCCTGATTTGCAGACCGCCAAAAAGGTCGTCTCGGGCGGTCGCGCGCTCGGCAGTGCAGACAATTTCAAAATTCTCTACCAACTGGCCGATCGAATGGGCGCCGGTGTCGGAGCGTCACGTGCGGCCGTCGATGCCGGCTATGCACCGAACGATATGCAGGTCGGACAGACCGGATTGATCATCGCTCCGGAGCTCTACATGGCTTTCGGAATCTCCGGTGCAATTCAGCACCTCACGGGCATCAAGGATGCCCGCACGATTGTC
>SXGQ01618405.1_pt1 | contig 32773 bp, 48 predicted proteins | sample 3178371 | NCBI WGS metagenome assembly SXGQ01 (sample SAMN11356859, study PRJNA531348) | freshwater metagenome | isolation source: freshwater sample F1-20 | place: China: Fuxian Lake, Yuxi | collected 2017-12-25
TTTGCCTGCTTTGGCGGCGTCATCTGCGCCTGCTGCTTCATCATCGACTTCCTCAAACAGCGCTTTAGCTGCTGCCATTGCAACCGCGCGCGGATTGATTGCTGCATCAGCCGTTTCTGCATCCATCAGCGATAGAGCAAAAATCGGCCAGGCTGAAACCTTGCCGGGTTTGCCAACGATCCCATGCGGACGCACAAGGTGCGCGCTGGAATCGGATGATGCGCGCGCTGTGCCTGCCTTCGCAGCCTCATACACATCGCGCGCCTTCTCGTGCGCTGAATCCAGCTTCACGCGAAACATGTGACCGGCATCGGTCATGCCCTTGTAAATCGCTGTTCCCAAACGCTTCACGCTTTTTGCTGCACGTTCTGCGAAGCCATGGTAGTACAGCGCGGGAACTTCGTCGCCTTCGCTCAGCCCGATATCGGTAGATCGATCGAACACCTGCCCCTGACGATCAGCCCCGAATGGGAGGCCGAGCACATCCAATTCCCACTCCCCAGCGGCTTTGACTGCACTTTCTTCGAACATTTGTTCTATCCTCCCATCCGGCGGCATCATACCATTCATGAGCGCGGAGACCTGTTAAACATTTTCTCAAACAGCATTTTGCCGACGAGCCTGGTCAACCGGTCGCGATAAATTTTTGTTTCTGCCCACGCGGTGCGCAGGAAGTTTCTCTTGCGCATGCCACGAACAGATTTGGCGCGATGGTATCTTCCGTCCTTGCTCTGCCATTGCAGGAACGGAGCTTTCACTGGGCGAATCGGTTTGCGCATCGGCCCGTAGATGCCTGTTCCAAACACGATCCAGTCCAACAACTTCTCAGGCCTTCCGTGCGGCGTCCATGTCACGCGAAGTTCGCCAGCAGTAGGCCCGGTTTTCCTGACCTTGTATCTGAACCCCTTTTTGAATTCGCCCTCATCCACAGGAGCGAGATTGACAATTCGATCGGTCAGTATCTCACCGAAGTAGTCGATCTCGAACAGTGCATCGCGAAGCGCTTCTTTTTTGGTCTGATACGCCCCGCGCTTGATGTCGTCAATTGATTTCGGCTTGACCAGAAAAATCTCAACGGAGTTTTTAGCCATGCCGCACCATCACATCGCTGCTCAGATATGCTTTGCCCGCGATCGTGAACACGGGCGCCTTGATGCTGGCCTTCAGCCCATCATGCACGCCGCCGCGGTGTAGCGCGTCGATGATCCCGAGCTCTTCCCCTTCGATGGATTCCGCAACCAGCCCGACGGGATCAACGTATGGGAACGCTTTCACCTCAGCCGGGTATTCGCGCTCAATCTTTTTCACCCATGCGTAACCAGGATCACCTCCCCACAGCAGCCATGCGATGTAACCGGGTGATGGGTTTTCATCGTTGCCAAAATTCTCCGCTTCTTTGTCCACCTCATGCCGCGCAAAATAGGACAGCATGCGATTGATCGTTTCGGGAGGGATGCGCTTGCCGTTGCTCAGATCGCGAGCGCGCGCTACGCCGATTTCCGTTCCTCCGCGATTGAACTGCCTGCGAAGTTCGAGCCCCTTCTCCGCTGCACGCTGCACGGCCTGCGGAGGCGTCCATGGATCATCTATGGATGTATCCACGGCCTTCACCACGGGCAAGTTTGCAACAACGTCATTTTGCGCAGGCTGATCCCCGCTGCCAAGAAGCTTGTCAACCGCGCTCGTGCGCCTGCGCTTGGGCATCGTGGTGCCGTTGCTCTCAATGATGGTCATTGCATCGGTCAATCGTTTTTGCAGGCGCACCTTCAACCGCTCGATGCGCTTCTTCAAGCGATCATCCGCGTTTGCGGCAGCTTCATCGAGCCGCTGAATGTCGCCCTTCATTTCTGCTTCTACTTCGCGCGCCCTGGAAACGCGACGATCCAGCATGCGCTTCTTCGCCTCAGGGGATAGGTTGCGCATGCGCTTCGGAGCATCCTGTGCGCCAGTATCTCCCGCTCCCTTCGGAGCAAACTTGCCGCCCACGCGATTGATCTTCGTTTCGTCGAACTGAGGATCGGACTTCGCTGCCTGATCCGATTCAGAGAGAAGCGCTGCGACTTCTGCCTCGATCTGATATTCTTCGTTGTCGAACGCGTCGAGCTCGGCATCCGGAACATCCGCGCTTGAATCCTGCGAACTAGTTGGCTCCGCAAGAAGCGCGGCGATCTGCGCATCAGTGAGATTCGGCGCAGCGATGCGCAGTAGCGTTGCAGCAGCCGCTTCGCTGATCGCTCCGCCAACATACTGTGCGATGATCCCCATGAGCGGAGCGGGATCAGCAACGACGTCAGCCTGCGATGCTTCCATCATGATCCTGTCAGCCGCAACATCATCGCTTTTGTCGAGCCCGGCAATTTCGCGCGCTTCGTTCACGCTTGCAAGATTGGACGCGTTCAACGCAATTGCGCGCTGAACCTTCGCGTCGCTGTCTTCGCGCATTGCTGGAATTTGAGACAGGTCATGCTCGAAATAAAGCCCCTCGCGCTCAGCGTCCGGCCACTCCGCGTGCAGCAGCGAATACGTGAGCTCCTCGGCGATGAAATCACATTCATCGACCGCGAACAGGTCCCACAGAGATCGCATCTGAACCCCGGCATTTGCGAGCACTGACGCATCGCGAAAGTCTCCTGCTGCCGCCGGAGGGACGTGATACGGAGCCATGATCTCCTTGGCAATGCGATGCATGCGCTCTTCACGCTGCATCTCCGTTGCCGAGAATGCATCCGCCCGATAGTCGAAACCAGCGCTCACGTGCATGTCACGGCCTGCATTGTTTGGGTTTTTGCGCCAGCGATCCCATTCCATGCGCGCGCGCTCGAAATCAGCAGCGATTGTGCCATTCGGATGAATGACCATCCCTCCCTTTTGTCCGCCGCGTTTGTCGATGCTGGCCTGCGCAGTGTCCGCAAGGTTGTAGCGATTGATGGCGTCCAGCGCCGCGCTCGTCGGGCTGTCCGCTTCGACGTCTCCGCTCAGCGACGGATAGTGAATGTCGATCACGTCTTCCCTGCGGACGAGCGTGTTCGTCGGCAGCCACGTGAATCCCTTGATCCACTCGCGCGCGTCTTCTTCAACCTCTAGGAAATTCATCGGCAGGATGTAGAGCTCACGAATGCCGCCGACTCCGCGCACTTTCTGGATCACGCATCGGCCATGAAGTGAAAGCTGCTGCTCAATCCCGCGACGAAACGATCGCGCGTTTAGGTTGATCGGATTCACGATGCGCAGCAGGTCAATCACGGGATGTTCCGTGACTTCCTCGCGCTCGTCACCGCGTCCGCGATACAGCTTCATCGGAGCCTGAGCGATTGCAGCCATGCGCGCTTGGACGCAGTTGTACGCCCATACGTTGTGTTTCACTGCACTGACGCGACCAGATGGTGAATCGCCGTATTCGCCGTTCTCCGAAACGCTGTCCGTAGCCCAGACGTTTCCCCACCAGATCGGCTTTTCAAGTGCTTTCGTTGCCGATCGTCCGAATAGTTTGTCGAATATCCCCATGTTAGCCTCCGAACATCGGCATGCTTCCACATGCTGACCACGCAAGTGCAAGCGACATTACCGTGTCGTCGTGCACCCCTTCCGGTGCGCCGTAGCGCATCTGACCGCTGGGGAGTCGTTCAGCTTCGTACGCCTCTAGTTCCTCGATCAGCGCACGATCCTCGTAAATCGCAATGCTGCGATGATCGAACGCCGCCGCGAGTCCCTCGATTATCGCGGCCTTTGAAGCGTTGTTGGTGTTGAAGTCTCGCACGCGGATGTTCTGCGCACGGAGCATATCGTTGTTCGGTTTGCCCATTGCATTGGATTCCGCAACGATCATGTATACGCCGAATCGCTCACACAGTGCGGCGATGCGCACGCGCTGCATGGCGTAATCCACGCCCGTAAAACGATCGATGTGCACCACTTCGCGCGTAGACTGGTCGATGATAGTCAACACCGTGTAATCGTTGCTCAGCGCCCAGTCCAGCCCTGCAACATACGTTGTGTTTGGTTTCGGAGCGTCCATCCTGGAAGCGCGCACGGCGTCCCGAACCCCGCGAAACACGCCTCCCCCATCATCCACGAATTCCGCCAACCACTCCTGCCTGAACGTGCGGTCGCTCACCGTTTCGCGCGCTCGCTCGAATGCTTCTTTGATTTGCGGATTGGGGTTATCGCTGGTCGGAGCCTGAAAGCTTGCAATGCGATCGTTTGCTTGTTTCCCGCGCAGCCATTCGCGGTAGAACCAGTTGCGCCCGTGCGGGGTTGATATCAGGATCGCCCTGCCGCCGCGATCCGCAAGCGTAGGCTGAATCGCGTCCGTCCATGCTTCCTCTGAAATGCGCGATGCTTCATCAACGATCACAACATCGAATGCCATACCGCGGATGCCATCGGGATTGTCCGCACTGTAAACGTAGAGCGCTCCGCTCGACGGAAACACGATCTCGCGCTCAGCGCGTCGAACATTGAGATGCTGCGCAACCGGAGCTACGGCCTTTTCCGCTGCTCTCCACAACGGCCTGCTGTTGCGGTAGGTAGGCGCGATCCACGCGACCTGTGCGCCCATGTCAGCGCAGGTGAGAGCATAAACCGATGCCATGAAGGATTTACCCCACCGTCTCCCCATCGCCACGATCTTCGTTTTTGCTGGGTGCTGGAGAATTCGCAGCTGATCGGGACGCAATGCTGGCAATGGCGGCGGAGTGGTCGAAGACTGTTGTGCGCTGTTCGATCGGCCCACCATCGCGTCCACTGATTTCCGTTTGCGTGCGCTCAATGTATCCCCTGTCCTTCGCCTGCGTCTTCAGCGTGAAACAGACAGCCCATGCTTCGCCATTGATGACGGCGCGATTCAATGCGGATTCTGCGTTGTCGCACATGGACTGTCGCGCGTCATGAACGACCTGCTGCAACTTCTCCGAGCGCTTAATCAGCGTGTCTACCCAATTGCGACTCATCCCGAGACTGCGTGCAGCAGCGGACACGTTTCCGCTCATCGAAATGAGAGCAGCTTCAACCTGCTTCGTTGTGATTCGCGGTTTGCGTCCTTGCATTTTTTCACCCATCAACTATGCCAGAAGCTCAGGCGTCTTCCCTGTTGCCTGCGACCAGCGCTCTAGTGCGACGGCGACGTACCCGGGAGAAATTTCAATTGCGCGAGCACGACGATTCTGCGCTTCGCAGGCCATAATAGTGGTGCCGCTGCCGCTGTATGCATCGAACGCCACGTCTCCGGCATCGCTGTTGTTAAGCAGCGCGTTTTCAACCAGCTCCACCGGCTTCATGGTCGGATGATCCGCTGATGCGCGCGGCTTGTCGACTTCCCAGATACTTGTTTTGTGCTTGCCAAGCATGGGCCTTTTGTGCCGCTTGCCCCAGGTAAAGAGGATCGGTTCATGCTGATAGTCGTAATCAAGTCTTCCCATGCTAAACGTTGGAGCGTTCTTCTTCCATATCAGAACATGGCGCACCGCTAACCCGGCTTCGCGCATCATCATCATCATCATGCCGAGATCGCCCCCTTGAGGAGCCGTGACAAAAACAGAGCAGTCTTCCGACATGACGACACGCCTGATATTTGTAAACGCAGGCAGCAGGCGGTTCTTTAATTCTTCTGGTGACATATCATCGTCTTCTATGTCAGTTAAATTCGTTCCAGCCTTCTGGAAGGAATTAAGCATTCTATTCTTCGCGCCAACTGAAACGCCGTACGGAGGATCGGTAAATATAAGAGTCGCCTTCTCCCCATTCATCAGCCGCTCCACGTCCTCGGCCTTCGTCGAATCTCCACACATCAGACGATGCTCTCCGATCTGCCAGATTTGCCCGGACTCAACGCCCCACTTTTGACGCAGTTCCTCCGCGCGATCCACTTGAGGCTCCACGTCTTCCAGCTCGCCGCCAATCGTCGCGCCGTATTCCAGTCCATTCTTTTCGGCAAGCTCCGTCAGCATATCCGCAACCGCGCTACTCGCCGTGCTCACGTCCTGAAGCAGCGCATCAAGATTCTGCTTATCGGCGGCAGCCATCGCGCTGATCGGATCGAGCGTCAGAAGAATCTTCTGCTCCTCCCCCTCCGACAGCTCCACCTCGATAAACGGAACGGGCGTTTCATCGCCCAGCTTCAGCGCTTCCTCAATGCGCGCGTGACCATCAACGACGTTCCCCGTTGTGCGATTCACGATGACGCTCTGTACCCATCCCACCTCGGAGAGTACGCCTGTGAGCGCTTCACGCTGTGCCTTCGGATGGATGCGCCAGTTCAGCGGATTGGCCATGAACGATATCGCAGCTTGTTCTCCGTGACCGACGATGCGATTCTTCCAAGGCGCGGACTGTTCACGTTTGCTGCTCACGCTTCCTCCGTCATAGTCACGAATCGCTCCGGGTCAGGCGGGAGATGCGGCGGATTCGTGCCAGTGAGCCCATTCGCCCACAGCATGCGCCACACGCCGCCTCCGTTGTCCTGCGTCACCTGAACGGCGCACTTCGCCAGCCGATCATACATGTTCGGCTCAAAGTCAACTAGCACGCGAAGGTCGCGCGCGCGCGCGGCGCTGAAAACACTTTGAAAATCCTGCGAATCGAATGCCGGTTTCATTCCGGTGTCCATGACGTACGCATCGAAGGCCAGTCGCGGATCGGTGATGCCTATGAATTTGTAGTGCGAGCAGACGTCGTCAATCCGCATTTCTTGGACGATTTGCGAGAACCGCGCCGCAATTTTTTTCTTTGCGCCGTTCATCACGAGCGTCTCCCCTGCCAGAAATCAGTGAGCACGCCGATGTAGCGCGCGACGTTGTATCCCTGCCAGTTGGGGTGACCTCCGATCTGGAAGATGCACGCTGCATCCATCACGACTGGAAGCACGCGTCGATATTCGAGCCACCAGCTGCACCAGCGCGCGAATTGCGCATCGGTGTAGCCCGCCCATGGAAAACCACCCGCACCCGCTTCAACGCCCGTTTCACCGCACATGTGGATCACGCGCTTGTCACCTCCGCACTGCGCCCAGAACTGCTCATCCCGTCCCTCGAACCATTCAGGCCCAATGATCGGAGCTTCTGCTGGCGGCGCATCTGCGAAGCGCTTGCCCTTCGTGTAGAGGTGCCAGCCGATGCGCAGGCGTCCGCTGTTCTGCTGCGCGAACGCGTAATAGGTCTCCTTGAAGGCCTGCACAATCGCGGGATTCGTGATATCCGGTGTGCCATGGCTGAATTCACCGATCACGATTTTGCGCGTAGGATTCTTCGCCCACATCGCCTGCGCGAACGTGCGCTCATACTCAAATCGGCGGCGGAGCTCATCAACGCTTCCGTAGCCGATCCAATCAGCCTCGTTTGCGCACGTCGTCCACATGTTCAGCGGAATATCGCTCAATCCCGCGCCTGCGTGATCCGCAAGCCACACGGGATCGGGAGCGTTCTGAAACCAGAAACGCGCCATGATCCTGGCATCCGGGTATTGCCGCGCTGCTGCTGCTGCACCCATGAGATTGTCCATGAACAACACGGTGCGGCATCCGCGCGCGAGAGCATCCATACCGGCCTGTGCATCATTCAGGCATGAAACGCCGAGCAGATATTTCGCGTGCTTCCAATCCGCTGGCGCCGGTTGCGGAGGAATGGGTGTGGGCGTCGTCACCCACTGCCAGCCATCCGCGCGAAGATATCCATCGCCCACGCGCACGCCGCCGACGGTGACAGTGACGCGTCCCCAGTCCATCTTGTCATCGCCCTTCACGATTCCCAGAACCTCGAATTCCTGGCCTGGCTGAAGTAGATAGCCCGTTGCCGTCGATGCGGACGTAGAAGGGGATCGCCTCACGTTCCACGGCGTCGATTTGATGCGCGCCTTGCCGGATGTTTGTGCCATAGTTTCCTTGAATGCCACACGAAGCGGAGCTACGCGGGACCAGCGACGACATTCACGTTCCGCAGTGTCCAGAATCGCCTTGCTCGTTACAAGATTCGCACCGCGCGCTCCGGTGTAGAGCGGATCGTGATATGCGGTGTCGGACAGGCGAACGATCCAGTGACCGAAGTCGCCGCCAGGCTGATATCGATACGGCAGTTTTTGATAATCGACCAGCGCGATGTAGGGATATTGTGGCGTCGTCTGCTGGTAGAGCGTGATTCCCAGATAGACGGCCATGTCTTCCAGATCAGCCGCTGTCGTCCCATCCTGCGGAGCGTCGAAGAGCTGGGACAGCATCGTCACGTTCTGCGGCGTGACGCGATCAGGAAACATTGCTCCAGCCATCATCACCACGCACGCAGGCCCGCAGTCGTTGCGACGCGGTGCGCTGTCGATCTGGTTGATGTAGGGGATGTTCATTTATCCTGCAATGGGATGTTCATTTATCCTGCATGTGTTCGATTTCTCGTGACAGCGCTTCAAGCTGCGAGGTGATTTTGCCGAGGATGTGCGCGTGCTCATCCAGCTTCGCCAGCAAGCGCTCTTCACGTCTGGTAGATGCATGCAGCGTGTAAACGAGCAGAAGCGCAAACATCGCAGGGATGCCGCCATCAGTGAGAAGCTTGATGAGCGATTCAGCCATTGCGCCCATTCCCTTTCTGGATGCTGTGCGCGATCTGCTGGATGATGATCGATGCGGCTGCGATGACGATTTGCAGATATGGATTCATCGCCACTAGTTCAAGCGGATTCGTAAGGAAATAATCGTGCGTCCACATCGCTGCAATGGCGATAAGCGTCGCAACCGTCACCGCGATTAATGATTTCGCGCTCGATGACAGCGCCTGAAACCCGTCGAGTCGTTCGAGCACGAACGCAGACACGGCGCTGATTCCAGCTCCGCTCAGCCACACCAGCAATTGCAAAATATCCATAAATCCTCCGGGTAATTCGTGCCTGCGAAGCATGTCCGAACATCGCAGGCGTGCGCACTATACACGACCAAGCGCACAATTTGTTCATATGCCGAAAAACACAATCGCCCACGTCAGGAGGTGATCGTGGGCGATTGCCGCTTTCGCGGGGAGAAACCAACAGCACCCGGTGAGCGATTCCAAGTGATGCGCCGCCGATGATATCACAGTTCCTCCTCAACCGTGATGATGTTAGAGCAGGCTTCGTGTGTCCGCAGGAATCCCGCGAACTCGTCCACATCATCGGCAAGCACGCACATCAACGTCAGTCGCCTGTGAGCGTGTATCTCTTCGAAAAACTGCGTCTGCGACGGTCGGCGCTTTCCTTTGCTTCGCTTGACCTCGATCAGCAGCGTGTGTCCAAGCTTGAATGCGATCACATCCGGGAATCCAGAAAGCTCCCCGTATACAGCGCGAGGCTGCGAAATCGTGCGCACCATCCAGCCATGCACGCGCAGGCGATGAATGATCGCATCTTGTATCTGACGCTCAGATATTTTTCTCTTTACGACAGGTTTCATCGAATGCTTCCATCGTCCATGGCATGACAGCGCGCATTACGCTGCGCATCGCCTGCGCATACACGCGAATCTCGTGCTGGGCGTGCTCGTGATCGCGGAGACGGATGAATTGCATCAGGTTGTGCGCGTCCACTGTCGCGATGGCTTCGTAGAACACCGCGAAACCCGGCAGGAACAGCCTGGCCATTTCACGCGCTACTCCGGATTCAATCGCTGAACGATAAAGCTTATATCCGGTCGTCGTGTGATCCATCAGCGCGTCCTGCATGGTGTAACTGATGTCCGAATCGACCTCCCCATCGCTGGCCTGCTTGTTGGATGCGGACTGTCGCCGCCATACATCGGGCACGTAGAAATCGCACTCGTCAAACTCGGTGTATCGTCCACTCTGGAAGTTGAAGCTCCACGTGCGATGTCTCACCCACTGCCACCATGTGATCAGCGGAGCGCGCACGCGGAACTTAAGCGTAACCTGCTCGAACGGACTGGTGTGCCGGTTGCGCATGAGGTAAAACAGCAGCTTCTTGTCTGCTGCGTCGCCCTTGCTCTCCCCGAGGAACGAGACACGCGCGGCGTTGACGACAGCTAGATCAGCACTGACGCCACACGACGGATGTGGCATCAGATCAATGAGTTTCAAGCTGCCGCCATTGAGCGGATGATATTCGCGATCAAAAAGGGACGTCTTCGGCATAATTCGTTCCTGTATCGTTGCTGCTGGACGTTGACCATTTTGGCGAATGCACGAGTCTGATCTGATCGGCGAGGATTTCGAAAGACGAAGTGTATGAGCCGTCGCGTTTCTGATACACGACTGGTCCTCCGGTTTTCGCGTCAACGCGCAGCCTGCCCTCGACTGCAACGGTCGCTCCCTTGACGAGATATTCATTCAACGACTGAGCGATCTTTCCGAAGATCGTCACGCGCCACCAGGTCGTTTCTTTCTGGCGCTGTCCGCCTTTGTCGTTCCACGTGCGATCCGTGGCCATGCTGAACGAAAGCGTAGGATCGCCGTTCGGGAGAAATTTCATTTCTCCATCGCGCGAAAGCCTTCCAACTACGATTAGTTTCTGATACATGTAAATCCTTTGTGGTTACAACTTCGGCGGAACAGGTGCGGCCGGCTGATTCTGATACTTGCCGCCGCGAGCATTGTATGTGACGAGCGGCGTTGCGTCGATCTCAAAAAACACGAGCTGTGCAATTCCCTGTTCTGCGTAGATGCGAATCGGAAGCCGAGATACGTTGCTGAGCTCCAGCGTCACGAATCCGCGCCATCCCGGTTCGATCGGTGTCGCGTTCACGAGCAGACCGCAGCGCGCATACGTCGACTTCCCGATGCACAGAGCCATCACGTCATCGGGCATGTCGATGAGCTCCATCGTGACCGCGAGAATGCATTCACCCGGCGTGAGTACATATGCGCCGTCGATTCCGTTGATGCGCTGAGCGCGCCAGGGGGATTCGCCGATCATCGGATCGACGATCCCGCCTGGAATCTGCGTCATGATGCTGCGCCCCATGCGCACGTCATATCCAGCGCTGGACAGGCCGTAACTGATGCATCGCCTGTCCTCGATCGCGCGCATCTGCTGATCGTGAAACGGGCTGATGCGATGCGCCATTTTGTGAATGATGGATTTGTCGGACAGGATCATAAATGTGTAGACGATTGAATCTGTTGAATTCGACCAGCAATGATCGATGAAGCATCCGCGGAACGACGCTGTTGTTCTTTGCGCTGCGCTTGGCGCTGGAGCGCGCGCTTCATTTTGTATTTTTTGTCGGCGCGCTTTTCACGCGTTTGCCTTGCTGCGCGCGCGCATGCATCAGAACAATGTCGCGCCTGAGCGCGATCGCGCTTGAAATGCTGACCGCAGTGTTTGCAGCGATTCACTCCTGCAATGTCCGCATAGCGCTCATGAATGATGCGGGACAAATCCTCCTCGTTCATCCCGATATCCCGCGCGGTCTGCGCCATCGTTGCTCCACTGCGCAACAGTTCCGCCGCCGTTTGCACGCGCGCTTCGTATTTTTCTTTGCGCGCCTGCTCTGCGACAGCGCCCAGTCCCCAGCGACGAATTGCGTTTGACACAGAATAGCGCGTTGCTCCAAATTCTTTCGCAATCGCTGTGCACGATCCTCCATTGCGCAGGATCGCAGCGTGCATCATTTCGGCGTCGCGCTGCTTCCAAAGCATCCATCCATGTCCGTTCTGCTCGCGGATGCGTTTTGCCGATTGCCTATGCCGCTCAATCCTGCACCGCTGGCTACAGAGGATCGTGCGCCAATGTGTGCTTTCAATTGGCTTCCCGCATACCAAACATCCGCGTTTGGGCATCATCGCCAAACGCTCCTCATGCGTGAAAAGCTCGGCCATGAGATGCTGAACCGTCACTTCCGCCAAATGAAGCTTCTTTGCTACGCATTTCTGAATCCCGCGGCATTCGAGCATGAGCCGCGGTATCTCGCGCCGGTATCGTTCACGCACCTGGGCACGCCGCCATTCTCTCCGCAGACCAGACAGCTCAAAGTGCCTGCCTTCACGACGAAGGACATACGCAATTGCATCCGCGCTCACGTGATAGCGCTTCCCTAAATCCTTCAGCGTTTTGCCTGGCTGTTTCGCAAGCTCAATCAGTTCCGCGACTCGTTCGTCATTCCAAAAAAATCTATGTCCTCGTGTGCTCATATCAATCTTGTGTAGTGCGCGATCATCGCACGGCATCGCATTCCAGACGCCGGGCTGATGATCCCCGTTGCAACATAGGCCGAAACAATTCCGTGAGCTCGACTGGCTTCAAGCGCGAATAGATACGCGCTTTCCTGATCGCGCTGGAGCGCATGTGCGATTTCACGCATGTGCTCCAACGCCCCAAACAAAAACGCACGTGCGAGTGAACGTGTGACGTTCATGGCATTCTGTCCCGCAGCAGGTCGTCCAGCGTGACGTGCTGGGCGACTTCACCCGCGTCCTTCATGCGCTGAAGAATACGTTCAAATCGCTTGCGAATATCGGCTTTGATCATCGCTGATTCCGCCGCCGCGCGCTTGTCGTTGTCAGCGTGAAGCTGCTTCAAGTCGCTCTTCGATTCATTGTTCATATCGTTATCCCCTTGCGCTCGGCATATGCAAGCACCCAGTCCGAACAGCGCTCAGCGGTTGACAGCGTAATCGCGCCGATATCGTGCGCGATGTCGATCATCCCGCTCGCTCGATGAATCAATCCATGAAGCCGATAATGCGGATGCTCGTAATCCTGAATGTAGCGCAGCTCTGCGAACAGCGTCGCCCTCGCCATCGCGGTGATTCGATTCACGCTGCACCGTCCTCGTTCTTCTTCGGAGCAGACAAGCGGTTGGCGTTCATTCTGCGCGCCATATCCGCAATGAGCGTCTGAACGTCGCTGGGCATGCGCTGTCGCTCAATGCGAGTCGTGCGGATGCGCGTGTAAGCATCCCGAAATTGCGCGCGCCAGGTGGATTCCTGGTCCATTTCCATGGCGCAGAGTTCGCGCCATCCAAAACGCTGTACCAGCGCGCGCGTGTCATCGGCCATCGAAGCAGGTAGTTTCTCTCCGATGTAGCGCGCGACTTCTTCGGTCGTTCCCCATGCACCGTAACGGCTGATTGCGCCCTTGACCGCAGCCCATGCAGAGACCCAATCATCGCCGCCGTCCGCGACGTCTTCCCACTTTTTCGCGATCTCAAAAATTTCAGCGGGTTTCGGAAACCACTTGCTGGCCTTGACATGCTGTTTGATCGCAGCGCTGAACACCGCATCATCCATGTCCGCGAACAGATCGCACCACACATCTACCAGCATGCGCATGCTGTCCTCCGTCACGCGCTCGCGTTCCTGGGTGTACGTCATGTAGAGGATGCCGATGCCCTTGAAAATCGTCTCGTTAGTTGCCATTGGTTTTCTCCTTGTAAATTCCTCCCAGCATGTTGAGCATGTCGGTAATCTGTGGTTTTTTCGTCTGTCGATTATCGGCCGATTTTGGAATATCCGCGTATCCATCGCGGAATTTCTTCCAGCTTGCGATGAGCTGGAATGGAGTTGGAGGCGATCCCTGTCTCCCGCGGAAATCCGAAGTTTTCCACCATTCCAGGAATGCCTGAACGTCTGCTGCGTGTGCAGCAGCATCGCCCGTGCGCAGCTGCTTCGCCGTTCGCGCGATGATGCCCCCGTTCATTTTTGCGTCCAACACGCAGACGGCTGCGATCGCGTCGAACAGTTCGCGGTGTCGCGCCTGCTCCTCGATTGAGAGAATCGCGCGCGATGCGGATGTTTTTGCGCGCTTGGGTTTCTGTTCCTCAGACACTGAATCGATAGACGCGATCGGATTTTCAGAAGCGACACGCGCGCGCGAAGCGCGTCGCGGTACCTTCTGATTCTGATTTCCTTGATCTAGTTGATTGATTCTAGTTAGAGTTTCATTTTTGAACGAATGTCGTTCAGAATTTGAACTACTGTCGTTCAAATTTTGAACTACTGGCGAATCGCTCATTCGTTCAGTTTCTGAACTACTGTCGTTCAAATTTTGAACTACTGGACGTGTCAGCGTGTAGATCGTCGATCCGCTGAAACGCTTTGTTCGATGAAGCCAGCCGCGCTTTTCAAGTTCCTCGATTGCGCGGCTGATGGTCGCGCGGCCGCTGATTCCGCTGCGTTTCATGATCGCCTCGTAGCCGGGATATACGCGCTGCTCGTCGCGCGTGTGATCCACGTGCGACATGAGCGCGATGAAAACCAGACGCGCCGACTGCGACAGATCGGATTCAAGCAGATCCATGGGGACGATGGTGAACGCCCCCCATGTGCTGCGAACGCTAATTTCTCCCATTGGCTCCCTCAAAAAAGCTTGTGATTCGTCAAACCGAACACCAGGCACGTGAACGCGTGCGCCATTGCAAGCAGGATCATTTTGCTGGCAATATCGCGCCTGCCGATCAACACGAGTCCGACGGTAATCAGGAAGATGATCACCAGCCCGCTCACGAAATAATCGGTCAGAAAAAGCGCTTCGAATAGCTTATCCCAGTGAATCATCGCTCCCGAGGCTCCTTGCCGGATCGCGTGCGCGCGGCCATTTCAAGCGCCTCTTCTGGAGGCCATCGAAGCGCGTTGACGATTCGCGCGAACAGCCACACCGCAGGCAGTCCGCCGCCGCGCTCTATGCGATACAGCGTAACGACGTTCACGCCGCATCTCCGAGCAAGTTCGGCCATGTCCATGTTGTTTTCGATTCTTCGCCGCTGGATTTCAGCGGCGATTTCGTGAGCGCTCGTATTCATGCGCACATGATATCACGTATGTCAATAATTGATAGTTGACAATGCACAGATAGGTGTTATCATCTGCACGTCGGTCGTTGGAATCGTTGGGGCACAGCGACCGACACAGGAGAACATCATGAGCGAAATCACGATTTTGGAGGCAGTCAACTGCGCGCAATTCGTTGCGCGCGCTGAGCACGTGCGCGCGGCGTATCGTGCTGGTGAAATCACGTATACGCAGTTGCGCCGTGAACTGGATGCGCGTCAGCCGAAGCCCGCGCTGACGCCGCGACAGCAGTGCCGCATGGCTCTCTCGTGGCTGAAAAAGGCGCGGGATGCTGGACGCGCTTCGATGTGGCATCAGCACGAAACGTATGTCGGAGCAGCGATGCGCAGCATCGATGGAATCGTCAGCCGCACGTGGCGCGCGCGCATGAGCCGCGCGGCTGATGCAATCGCTGCGATGGCAAACCGGCTGGAGGACCCGCGATGAATCGACGCAAGCAAAAAACGACGCCCAGCGAAGTCATTGCTGGAACGCTGATCATCCTCGGAATTCTCATCGCCACGCTCTACACGGGCTGGGTAGACGCGCAAAACGAGCGTGACTACATCAGGTACGCGCAGGAGCACCTGACGAAGTAGGTGCGGGATGAACGCAAAAACTGCGACCATACTGCTAGCAATCACGGGTATTTTGTGCGTCATCAGCGTCGTGCTGATGGCGCAGATGAAGTAAACAACAGGAGAAACGAACATGAGCGAAATCACGAACACCAATCCGCACTCGATCGTCGAAGCCGTCATTGCGGCGGGCGATCTCAGCAAGCTGACGCCAGATCAGCGCAACACGTATTACATGACGGTTTGCCAGTCCATCGGGCTGAATCCGATGACGCGCCCGTTCGAATACATCGTCCTGAACGGAAAGTTGACGCTTTACGCGCGCAAAGATGCGACCGATCAGCTGCGCAGCATCCGCAACGTGTCGATCACGCGCTGCGATGTTTCGCTCAGCGATCCCGATTACGTGATCGTCACCACCGAAGCGCGTGATGCATCGGGACGCACCGATATCGATGTTGGTGTTGTTTCAAGGAAGGACATGCGCGGCGACTTGGGCAACGTGATCATGAAGAGCGTCACGAAGAGCAAGCGCCGCGTTACGCTCAGCCTGTGCGGTCTGGGCATGCTCGATGAGACGGAAGTTGAGACGATCCCAGACGCGAAGGCCTTCACCGAGAAGCCCGTGCAGCAGATCGAAGCGAAGCCCGCAGTGGATGATTCGTGGAAGGCGGAGATTATTGCGCTCGGCAAGCGCGCGATGGAAGCCACAAAAACTGCCGACGAGACGCAGTGCGCTGCGCTCATGGCTGCTGCGCAGCAGGCGCGCTCGGTGCTGACGAAGAACGGAAGCAGCACGCCCGACGAGCGCGCAGCTGCGATCAACGCGTTGAAGCAGGCGCTCGGCGAATAATCACACAATCAGCCTGGTGCGTGCGACACCAGGCGGAGGAATCAAAATGGAAACGAACACGAACACCGAAACGAAACCGAAAAACATCTGGGCGGAGATCGCGGAGCGAGCGATGCGCACCGGAGCCAATGTCCCAGTTGTCGAAGTCGAATTCGATCGCGAAAAGGCGCTGCATGGGCTGGTATTCAACTACGACCGAAACCGCAGGCCGAAGCCGAAGGTGATTGCGAACTTCCGCCACATCATCGACGACTTCAATTTCGCGGCCGGCTCCATGCTTCGCATCGCAAAGAACGATGACGGCGATTGGGTGCTCATCGATGGACAGCATCGGCTCACCGCTATTGCCGAATCAGGAGCGAGGCTCTGGCTGCTCGTCGTCGTGGATATGCGTCCTGCAAAAATCGCGTACGCGAATATCGACAATGTCGGAACGCTCCGCACCGGTGGCGACGCAGTGAGCAGCATTCTTGGCTGGTCTACCGGGAATTGGATGAGCGTCGTAGGAGCAGCGCGACTTATCGAGGCTGAATTTGCGCGAGCGGTATTCCTTCCTGCGTCAAGATCAAAACCGACAAGCGCAGAAAAAATCGCAGAAGTGCTCGAAAAATATCGAGCAGCAACAGAAAAGGTTATGGGCATCGCCGCGTTTGGGAAATCTCTGCAAAGCAGGAGAGCTGCGCAGCTCTCCGTGCTCATCGTTGCGGCTCATCATCAACCGGAGCGATTCTATTCGTGGTTTGAACGCGCGGCTGCTGATGACATGCTGCCGAAGGATTCGACAGAAAAACGATTATCAGAAACTTTCACATGGCATTCCGCCACAAGATACGACAGGCTTCGTCTTAGTCTCGCAACGGTCACAATCTGGAATGCGCATTATCGCGAAGAGCAAATGCCTTCCTTGCCGCGTATTACAGTGTTCGGCGAAAGGCTGACGCGATGGCCCGGCATCCTCGGCGCGCCGTTTGGCCCTGAGAAGTAAACACACAGCCCGGCGCGTGCGACGCCGGGCAACTTGAAAGATCAACAGGAGACACGAAATGAACTACCTCTACCTTGTCCTTTCCAACGATTTTGGCGTGTGCTCATCAACCACGGTTCACGCTACGGAATCTTGCGCGCATCGAGCGCGCGCTGTGCTCGGTGGTGGGTTTTTCGTTCTGAGCAAACCATGGGACGGCGAAGTGCGCGCTGGCATGAAGTTGCGCTTGGGAGGCGTCAGCACTTCGTATGACGACGATTTCACCTCGCCGACCGTGCGCGACGAATCAGCGGATGAGAGCTGGGGACGCATCGTAGAGGTGCTCCCATAGCAGCGCTCTACTGGACATACGATCCCGATCTGGGCTGGTGTCAGCACAGCAGCATGTATCGCTCCGAGCGCCAGGCTAACGCGGAATGCCACGATGCGCTCCGCGTTGACCTGCTCGAGGTGGACGAGAAATTCGAGAATGCCGCCATCGCTTACGGGATCATGAAATCCGAGAACGGCTTCCTGATTCCCGCGCTGCGCTGGACGAGTAAGGACGATGCGATCGATGCAATGGGCATCGATTACTGGAACAGGGTGTGGGAGTTTGAGATCATATGACCACGAATGAATACATTCTTCTGGAGCAGCTGAAGGCGACCACCATCGCGCTGCGCGTGCTCACGGGCACCATCGAACCGCAATACATGCAGACCGCGCGCGCGATGACCAGCGATGTCATCATGCACGAGCGTTACCGGGACCTGACGCCAGCGATGCGCGCGGCGATCGCGGATTCAGGCACCGCGATCATTGAAGCAAGGATCAAACTATGAACTACATCGAAACGACTCATGAAGAGCTGATGCAGCAAAACGACATGTTGCCGGTCAAATTCATCGGCGTGGTGACCAGAAAAGTGAACACCAATTACGATGTCGCGATAGGCAGCGATATCGTTGTTGTTTCTGTCGTGGATGGACGCACGCAGCAGTGCAGAGCGCTCGATGCCATCGGAAGTACCGTGCGCGTGTTTGCGAAGCGGTGCGGTGAATTCAGGTCAAATCCGGCCTGCGCGTTCGTGCTGGCAGATTCCGTGACCGCAATACTGAATTCCGACGACTCAGCGCCAGCCCGGAAGCCAGCAGTGGCGAATTACGAGCGCCTTGGTTTTGGATCGATCGAGGAATTTCTGTATTTCAAAATGAAATACTCGGCCAATGCTGGGTATGCGCTGATCCCCCAGTATCGTGTCACCGTAGGCAGCAAAAATTACCGCGTCGATTTTGCCATGATCGATCTGCGAACGGAGGAAATTGTCGGACTTATTGAAATCGACGGCAAGCAGCATGAGCGAACTGTCGATGAAGATTTGGTGCGCGCACACGAAATAGAACAAATCACGGGCATGAAAATTTCGCGCATCTTCGCAGAAACAGTGCGCGCAATGGCAAAAGAGCGAGGCCTTCTGTGAAGGCATCATCGCTGATCGCCGCCATGATTGTTTGCGCGGCGATCTGATGCGGATGAAAGCTGGGAGCGCATCGTGGAGGCATTGTTGTAATGGCTAGAAACAGTGAAGAAGAGGAGTTCTTGGAATACCTGGAATGGAAGCGCAGCAGGCAGCGCGCGTCGCGTCCGAAACATGGCGAATACAGCGGCTGCTTCGTATTTGCCATGATCGTGATTTTTGTGATTGGGTTCACATACACGATCGTGCTGGATCGTCGCGCCGCGCGCGGCGAAATCAGCGAGGCCGATTGCGCGAAAATCGCGCGCTGCAAGCAGATTTACCTCAGCACGCCGCCGAACGTTGCGGCAGAGCTTGCGACGCGCGTCGCGGCTGAAGGCTGGTAGGAATAATCATGAAACCAATCAATCTCATCATGGCAATCATCGTTGGCGCGATGATCTGGGGTGCGTGCGCTGGGCTGATCCTGCTGGTCATGGAAGTTCTGCGCGATCTGGTGCAGCGATGAATTACACAATCGCTGACGTCAGCCTGCATCATCTTCACGAGATCGTCAAGCGCATCGCGCATTACCCCAATGGAATCTCCGGGCACATGTCCGGAATCCATTGCAGGGTAGAAGCGCAACTGCTCAAAGTCTTCGCAACCGACGGCATCAGCGCCGGGTGGGGAATCATCCCCGTGCAGGCCGGCGATACCGAATCCTTCAGGGTTGACGCGAAGCAGCTCCTCTCTGCGCTGAAAGAACTGCGCAAAGCGACAGGACGCGCGGACACGCCCGTGATCCTGTCCAGCATCGATTCATCGATGCGCCTGGAATCACCCGCGACTGGAGATACGCTCAGCGTGCCATGTGAAATTCAAGCGGATCGCTGGACGTGGCTCACGCGAGAACGATCCACAATCGCAAGCGCGCAGATCGACGTGCCGCCGCTGATTGCAGCGCTGCGAGGCGTGCAGGAGGACAGCGTGCGCATCATCGTGCGCAAGGGCGACGATGTCGCTAAATCATGGATGGAAGTAGCGGCGCCGGGTTACAGCACCAGCATGGACTTCAGGCGGAATCTTTCATGGAGCCTGCTACACACGCTCTGGATCGTTGAACACGTGGACCTCGATAAACCATCCTGTCACATTGATTTCTACGTGAAGCGTCTGCTTCTCACGCTGAAGCATGTTAGCAAGCGCGCGACGCTGAAAATCACTGACGCGGTCGGACAGGGTGCTCGAATGGGACAGGTGGACGATGAATTCACCACCCATGTCATGATGCCCAGAACGCCAATCGATGGGGTGAAGAAATGATTCCGCAAAAAACGCCGCCGATGCTGTGCATCGTAATCCTGCAAGACATGCGGATTCGTTCCGCTCACTACACATACGATGACGCGAAGGAGCAGGCACAAAGAACGCATCTCACTACGCCGTGCGAGATCATGCTTCTCGTTCGTGACGACCAGCAGCGCGTGATCGGAGTGCAGCAGCTTACGCGCGCGGAACAACGTGAGCTCGGGCGATGGAAGCCACGCATCACGATCCGCGCGGAGGATATCGTTCCGCATGAGCACAAACTCGACAAATTCATCGTTAGAAAACCCATCGATCACGACAATTACTGATCTCCATCAGCTGCATCTGGACGCATTCCGCATTCATGATGCAATGCTGGATCGGAGGAAAGCGATGAAACCATCACCGCCAAAACACAGAAAAATCGGCCTGTGCATCGTGTGCGGATCAACGATGCCGGATGATGCTGCGCCGAACGCAAAGGTGTGCGGCGAGGAATGCCGCCGAAGAAGGAACACAGAACACAAAAGGCAAATCAATAACGCAAAAAACGCGCTCAGCGGCAAACCACCTGTCGTCGAGCGCAAACGACCACCAGATTTGAGGTGCGTCATGTGCGGTGAGCCCTTCCAATCTAATCAGCGTCCCCTGCTGCGCCGCACAACGTGCAGCACGGTATGCGCAGAAGCGCTTTTGCGACAGAAAAAAGAGCGGATGAAATTATCGCTGGCAGATTCCATCCCCGATCACCTGGACGAGCGCCTGCGCGATGTGCTGATGCGTTCGCGCGACCTATGACCGCGCTGGTGATTACGATCACGCTCAGCATCAGCGCGTATACCCCCGGCGCGAACACGATATCAGGCGGACGCATCATGGCAAACGGACAATCCCCGTATGTCGGTGCGTTCGCCTGTCCGCGTACCGTGCCGCTCGGATGGCGCGTAACCATCATCGGGGATGCGGCTGCAATTGCGCAGCGCATGGGATTGCCCACGACCGGATGGTGTGCCGATCGATTCCATGCGCGTCACGGCACGTGCTGCCTGGATATCGCCATCCCTACAGGCATGGACGGCATGGATGACCAGCAGCGGCTGAAACGCGCGTTTGCCTGGGGACGTCATCGCGGAATCGTCGTGTTTCGCCCTCCGATATCGGGGATTCCCCGTCAATAGCGTAGCCTTGTGCAAAAATTCGTGCTTGACAGTGATTAGCAGATATGCTAATATCTATCCATCGACGCACACAGGGTGCGACGACCACCAACAGGAGACAGAACCATGAACACGAGCTACACCTACGAGCAGATCGCCAACAACTTCGCGCTGTGGACGGAGCTGGTCGACATCGACGGGATCATGAGCCGCGAAACGTTCGACACGACGCCCGTGAGCGAGCTGGTCGAGATGATGACGGACATGTTCGGCCCGGAAATCGGTTCGCTGCGCGTGACGATCAAACAGGACTTCGAAGTCGCGTAAGGTCGAAACCATCAGGGGTGTGCGATACCCACGATGGTCTGCTGGTGATGCCAGCACTGATGAGACCAACAGGAGACACCATGAACAAGAACTACATTTTCACCACCAACGCCTCGGACAAGCTGTATCGAGATTCGGGCTATGAGCTCGAGCTCGTCCCCGTCAACGCGCTGATCATGGGAGCCAGCGTCCGCAAGGGCTACACGCAGACCCGAGCGGTCTACGACCTCCCAGAGGGGAGCTACGAACTGCACAGTGGTCGCAAAATCACGACGCTTCACGTGCACAACGTGAAGGGCGTGCCGGCCTGCACCACGAACGTCATCAAGTAATCACCCAGCCCAGCGCGTGCGACGCTGGGCATCAATCACAGGAGACACGAACATGAGCAACTTCAGCAAGACGCAGCGCAGCAAGGGAGGGAGCACCACCGCGCGCTTGAAGCGCGACGTGGAGATTCGCACGATCGAGCTGTTGCTGGTCGAGGGGGTCGTCACGCAGCAGACCGAGAAGATAGTAGAGCGCGCCATCGTTTCGTTGAAGCGAGAACTTCGCGCGGCTGGACGCGATGATCTGGCGCAGAGGTTCGAACGCATGACCGCGCAGGAGATCGCGATCATGCAGAACGAAGCGGAAGACGCCTACGAGCGCGTGCGCGCGTCCTCAAGCGGACGATGGGAAGAAACGCGAGAAGAACGTAACGCGGCTTGGGCGTGGATGGGTACGCTGCAGGGCGCAGCAAACGTTGCTAGAATGATCGCTGCGTTCAACGCGGCGAAGTGAAACAGGAGACACGAAATGAACGACAAAGAAATGCTCTACATCGACACGATCAACGATAGCATCCTTGAATCAGCAGACAACATGAACAACGAAACGATGATCCTCTTCCGCGACATGACAGCGATGGCACCTATGACGCAGATCAAGCCCATCACGTGGATCGCGCGCTACGAGCACACGCTCCACGACGGAATCGTGCACTCGATGAACAAGGGCGAGTGCAGCGGGATCGTGCGCGACTACAGCACGCGCTCCCTGTGGCGCTGGGAGCGCATCGAGCAGAAGCAGGTGACCCAGATCGAGATCACCAACGAGGACGATGAGGACGATGGGTTCATCGCAGACGTCGCATTCCCGTGGGGGGAGGTAATCCACAGCAGGTATTACCGAGACAACATCTGCATGGACGACTGGCAGCAGATCGTGTTGGATGACCTGGGTGAAGGGAAGAACAGCGGACAGTTCGAGGACTCGCTGGGAGTCCTCTGGAAGTGGACGACGCGCTAGATCGCCAGGATCAAAAAGGCCTGCTCAAACCGAGCAGGCCTTTTTTTTGCCGCCGATCAGGTCACGAAATAAAAACCGCTGCAAATCAGGCCGAGCGGAGTACCGACGGATGGAGTGCCAACATTTCCGCTTCCGACGGCCGTATACCCAGTTCCTGACGCGTAGCTGAACAGGTTTAGTCCTGCGCTGTTGGAAATCACCCTGCCCACGATCGGGAATACCGTCCATGTCCCAGACGCTGTATTTACCGCAACCGATGACAAAGAAAAATTCCCTGTAGTTGCGGCAGATGGCAGGCTGAGCACGATGTTACCGCTCCCAGCTCCTGAAATCCCAGTGACGGCAATGCGCAGCGTGAAAAACACAACCTTCGCGACCTGCGCATACCATCCACCGGTGTTCGCCGTGTCATACGTAATCGTGTTCGAGCCGCTTGCATACGAATACGTCGGCGTCCACGCCGTGCGCGAGATCGCGCCTACAGCTACAGCGGTTTCCAGCGCCACCACAGCATCCTGCAAGTCGTTCACGTGCGATGCGGCGACCGTATCGATGTTATTCAGTCGCGTGCTATAGCTGTCGAGCGAAGCAGGGAAATTTGTTGTCATGTATTACTCCTGCGGTATTACACCGCGATAGGTTGAATTGTCACACGCCCATAAATTTGGAGATGCACAGTGCATGCATTGGACGGAGCTAGATTTTCCAAAACAACATTGTAGGAACGATCGCGCCAGTTCAGATTCGTGATCTGGTCTGTGATATTGACGCGCGACACAGCAAACCCCTCAACGCACGAAATGCCGCCCACGCTAACAATGGTCGGCTCAGTGAGACCGACAAGATCTACGATGAAAAATTGTGTGTTTCCTCCGGCTCCAGATGTAAAAGAAATTTGGCCGAACGAAGTTTTCATTGATATTCTTGGTTTGTTTGTGTAGCTGAATGCCCCAGTGCTTCCGCCGATTGTTGTTGTGACTGATGCATCGTGAGAATGGTTGAATTGATTTTCGATGATATGACGATGCGCGAATTTATGATTGTGCGCATCCTGCGTGTGATTGTGGCTAGATGCCGTGCTGACGCCTCCCATCGTTGCGTTTCCAACACCAGCATTTGTTTCCCAGGTGTACGGGCTTCCAGCTCCAGCAATTCCCACGTAATTCACAAGTGACGCTCCGCCAGTGATGGCGATCGTATGATTGTGTGAGCCCGATGATTGGTTTGTCGCTGTCGTGTTATCCGTTGTGTCGAGCTGTAGGAAATTTGTTGACGTGCTCGTGCTCGTCACGGACAGGCCTGATATATGCACGCCATTTGCGGCGTTCGTTGCAGTCACCGATGCTGTCGCCGTCACAGACGGCTGCGCGATTGGTCGCACCGTCATTTCAGCGTAAAGTTCGTTGATGGCAAGCACCTCTGATCCAATCGTGAAGCGGAATACTGCGCTGGTATTGGCGTTCCGCTGCATTGTCACCGTGTCGTAGGAGCGATTCAAATATGTCTGCGTAGGCTGCGTACGCAGCTTCAGCGTCTGCACGTCGCCGAGGATATCGTAGAGCACTTCGGTGTCCCCGATCACCGCTTCGCCGTTCGCAGAAATGCTGATGCTGGTCTGCGGCTCACCTGCGGCGTCAAACGTGCGCGAAATTTCTGTAACCCAGAAATTATTAGCGACATTCAGCCATCCTACGCGTCCGTTCTCAAGCTCAGCGACGCCGTTGTACTGCACGCGCACCAGATCGCCCACGCGGAGTGTGCTGGGAACATCAACGGCCGTGAGCGTATATGCGTCGATCTCGTTTCGGTATTTCTGAAGATACGCACTTGCGATGTCGTAGAGCGCGTTGCCAGCGTTTTGCAGATCGGCGGCGCTGTTCGTGATCGGCCTGATCTCGTTCCACGCGACCACGCGCTCCACTGCGCCGTACTGTGTGATAGAAGCCGTGTCCTCAATGTAGTACGCAGTGGCTGCGCCTGTGGCAATGGTTGTGCTCTGAATTGGATACGTGAATCCACTTGCCGTCGTGCGATTGCTGAAACTCAAATCCAGCTTCGTTTGTCCCAGTCCAGCGCCAACTGGATATAGACGATTTGCGATTTCGCCTCCCGCTCGCGTGCGCGCAATCTGCGTGATGATTGCCTGGTTGCTCGGCAGATCGATGCCAACGAGCGGAGCAGCAACGAATGTGATAACAGGCGTCGTTGAAATAAAATCGCCGAAACGAATTTCTGTGTCGCCTTCGCGCCGAAACCATCCGCGAATGTATTTGCGCAGATAATCCGCCATGCGCAGATAGTTTTCGCCCTCTACGCTGTACGTGATCGAATCGGAAAACGCAGTTCCGCCTTCGTAGCTCACCGTCCATCCCAGCGATGCGTTGAACAGCGCTGTTGCAACCGCGCTGAAATTCTGATTGCTGAAATTGCGCCTGAACCCCGCGACGCGCTCGGCGAGATTGACAAGCGAATCGTACGCTCGGATCGTGATTGTCTCGGCCGACGCATCGATCGAAGATTCAATATGCTTGAATTCGCCGATGTAGCCAAGCGTCGCGTGATAGATGCGGTATTTGTTCCCACGCGCAAGTCCTCTCTCGGCGGCAACTGCTGCTGGAATCGTGAACGAAACCTCGCCTACCTGATTTAGCTTCTCTGACAGGCTGACGCCAAGAACCTGCGTGATCGGTCCTGCGCTTGGTCCGCTTCCAGCCGCCGTGAATACGTCGATACGGAACTTCATGTAAACGCATACCTCCAGACAAGACTACCGGTTACCGAAGAGCTAAATGTAAATCTCGTCTGCGCGTCGTTGTACATGTATCCTAGATTTGCCTGCGTCGCTGGAAGCGTGATGTTGCTATAAACGTCATTTCCGTTCAGCGTTACGCTGTTCGTTCGCGCATCAATCGCCAGAACGCTGCCAGCAGATTTTGTTCCGTTGTAAATGATGCTCTGCGATGTGCTCGCTAGATATATCGCGCCGCTCAATGGGTTTTCGTTGTACGTCATCGTCCCATACGTGAAAACATTCGACTGCGAGAGCGTAATCGTGAGTGGTGATGTAATCGCCGACGTGATGTAGAGCGTCCACCACGTGGAACGCGCGGTCCCCGTCGCCGCCGTGGTCGTCGAATTAACCGCCGTGAATGACTGCGTGCGATCTGTTGTTTCGTACCAATACGGAGAACACGACCACGTCACAGAATATTCATTGAATTTTGACGTGTTCGCAAATCCGTCCGGCGTGCTCTCGCCGTCTATCGAAATGACCTTCGCCCAGTTGTAGACGGACGTATATACGCTGTCTGATGTTTGAATCGTCAGCCATCCCGCGCGCCCGAGGTATCTGTTGAACAGATACAGCCACGTATTGGGATCCCTGTCTCGGAATCGAGCCGTGAATGTCTGTTCCGATCCGTACGTGGCCAGTCCATCCAAGTCGTACATGGCTCCGCCGAGGATGCGCGCGCGTGATGGCGAAACCGATTTTTGCTGCGTCGTTCCTGATTGTCCAATTGACGACGATATCAAATTATTACCGGCAAAGCTTGTTACATATCCCAGCATGTTTACCTCGTCATTGCGAAGCCGGCGCGTCGCAGTGCATTGACAGTTCCGCGCTCAGCAGCAGCAGAATCTCCGCCGTAAACGTTCATCGTGATGGTCGCGTTATTGCTGGTCATGTTAGTCGATCCCCGTCCCTGTGGAACACCAGCGCTCTGTGCGCCGAATCCGCCCGTGGGCATCTGCACCAGTCCGAGAAACGGCGCTACGGTGTTGTAGAAACGAAGCACGTCCTCCATCGCGCGCTTCAGATTCGACACCATCGTGTTGAACGCCAGCGTGATGTTGTCGCGCATTTCCTGGAACAGCGCGGTCGTTCGATTTTTGACCGTGTTCGCCCACCATTCAAGGCTGCTTCCGTTTTTCGTCAGGTATTCGTCAATCGCATTGAGCATTCCTTCAACGAGCCCGCTGACCGTGTTTTTGATGTTGTCCCAGATTCGCGTAAATGTATCTTTGATTGCATTCAACGCGCCTTCCGTGTCGCCATTGAGCACTGCCAGCGTCGTATCAACGATCCCCTTAATAAGATCGAGCGCCGTTCCGACAACGATTTTGATCGCAGCCCATGCGACCTCGAAAATGATTTTTATCGTTGCCATTGTCGCGTCGATGGTCTGCTGAATCTGCGGCATGTTCTTTTCAATCAGGGCGGCGATGATATCCACCACGCCCTTGATGATCTGCGAGATCGTGCTCCACGTGTCGCGCACGAATGCCATGATCTCCGTTCCGTTGTCTTCCCAAATGCTCCAGACGGTTTCCAGCACGTCGTTGATGATCCCCTCGATGAAGTTCATCGCGGTGTCAATGCTTCCGCTGATCGAATCGAAATATCCATCAACGGCGTTGAACACTTCGTTGACCACGAACTGAAATTTAGGCCAGTTCGTTTCAACCCACGTGATGACCGTTTCGAGCGTAGACGCGATGCCATCCGCAAAATCAGTGATTGCCTGCATCGTTTCGGGACGATTCAGGAATTCCAGCACAGCGCCGAGCTTGTCCTTCAGCACCTCGAAGATCGGCGCTCCGATCGCGCGGATGGTGTTGCCCTTCCAGTCCTCGAGATTGGAGACCATACCCTCGAAGGTCTTCGACTGCGCATCCATCATGCCGCCGAATTTGTTTTGCGCGACAGTGAGGAGCACATTGAATGCCTCCTGTGTCGGCGTCGTCAGTTCGCCCGACTTGCTGAACTCGAGCCCCATCTTCGCCAGCTCTTCGCGCGTGGTGATGCCCAGCTCCTGAAAGCGCGATATCGCTTCACCCGTTGCACCGCTTGCGAACATGCCGAGATATCGAGACATATCCTCGAAGCCCTGCCCTGTTCCAGCTGCAAGATCGCCCGCGATTGTGCGTATCTGTTTCCCGCTGAATCCAAACTTTTTAGCGGTGTCCTCCGCGTGAAGTCCGAAACCCTGAAGAACCTTGTCAGCGCGCACCACTTCGGGAAGCTCAAAGGGCGTCTTTGCGCCGAAATCAGCTAACTCTTTTAGGCGATCCTTTGCCGCCTGCGCTCCTCCTAGAAGTACGCCGAACTGTGTTTCATAGCGCTCGAATTCAGCATTGCCGTTGATCATCGCCGTAGCGATGTCACCGATGCCTGATACAACAGCGCTGATTGCCTGTGATGCCAGATTGCCCAGCACGTTCCCGAGCGCAACGATTCGCGTGCTGAATCCCGATGATGCGCTTCCGGCCTGCTCAGCCTGCGTTTCCAGCTTGTTGAAGCTGCTGGACGCATTGTCACTCTCGCGCGAAACCTTGCTGAGATCATCATCCAATCCGCCAAGTGATCGAGCAGCACGATCCAGCGCAGCCGACATTTCATCGCGCACGCGCATCACAAGATCGATTGGGATTTCCTCAGCCATTACGCTCCTTCTCTCGCACTTCCGCTTCTGCGCTCAGCACGGTGAGATGTTTTGCGACTGTCATTGCATCCGGCAGCGGCCACGTGTGATACACATCGCGCGCCAGATACAGCGTTAGGTATTCGAGCGGCGGCGCCGCTCCGACCCAGAGATGGGCGATGACTCTTTCGCGGAGGCTTCGCCCTTCTTCGCTTTTGGGTTGATCGCCTCAGCGAATTTTTCCTTGAAATCGAGAATCACGTTCATCATCTGCGTTGATGGAATGGATTTCAACGTTCCACCGCTTGCGCGATCCAGCATGCTGAATAGCTGCTTTCCATTCACGTCGCCCGTCGCCATCAGCAAAGCGTCTTCTACGCTCAACGCGTCAAAATTCCATTCCACCATACGCACCTCTTCACGAAATCGTAGTCTGAGTTACAAACGGAGTTTCGATCACGATCTCGCTCATGACCTGAGCAGGACCGTCTTCGCCAACAGGCCACACGGGATTTTTCACATATCCCGCATCGCTCGTGTAGCGATACTGACCAGTCGTGCCCCCACGAGGAGACCAGCGCACGTACAGGTTCGCGCGATTGACCCATGCGGTGTGAGCGAGACCCCAGCCGCTCGTAGTCGTTTCGGTGTACATCGCGCGAATCGTGATTGTGCCAATCGCGTATCCGCCGACACTCTGATCAGCTTTCGCCTGACCGAAAATGCCGATCGTGTTCGTCTGGAGCTCGAAGCCCGACATGGAAACGCTGTTCGCATCGCTCGTGATATCCGTCCAGGTCGTGCCTCCAGCAGAAAGCTCGACTTTGCAGTTTTTCATGGTGTAGCCCACTTAAAAATCCTCCATCACCGATACGTTTGCACGCACGGTAAACATAGCCTGCTGATCCCATTCAAGCAAGCCGCTGCTGATATTGTTCACAAGACAAAATGCGCATACGCCGCCCAGCTCAGTATCGTCGTCGATGGCATCCAACAACGATTGAGCCGTCGCGCGTGCTGCTATGTCTTCGTCCTTGATCTGGCCAGTTGCGCCGATCACGACGACGACTTCGAAGGTGTGGGTACGGCGCATGGCATTTCGCGCGTATTTCGCACCAACGATTCCGCTGAACGATTGCGAAGCTGGCTCCGTGTTCGCCCATTTCACGACCACGGCCGGTAGGCGTTGCGGAGCCTGATTGGGAATCCCCGTGTATTTGCTTTTCGCGCTGATCCCCGCTGCGATCACGTCGCGCAGCGCGTCGTAGCATGACGTGATGCTCATCGGATCACCCTGCGCTTGTAGCGCTCTAGCACGATGCGCACGTCAGCGGGATAGCTGTCGCTTTGCTGCGTGAGTTGCTCACCCGCAATTTCAGTTGCGCCTGTCTGATTGCGCTTCGCCCAATACCAATACGCGATGCGCATGGCGGCGCGCACGATATCTACGGGAGCGCCCTGCATGAATCCCCAGCGCCCGTTAACGCTGATGCGTCCATCCGTTGGCACGTTCCATGATGTCGTGCTCTTTAGCTGAATGGCATAGAAGCTTCCATCGAATCCGTTTTGCCCGGTAACGCTGGCATTCATGGGAAGCAGCCAATAATCAGTGGAGGAGATCACCGTGCCATCGCCATTCGTGAGCGTAGTCACGGATACCAGGTCGGAATCCAAATACAGCGTGTCGCCGTCAAGATCGTCCTCGGTGTAATAGTGTGTGTGATTATTCGCGCCTTGGCCAAAACTGCGACCCGTATAGCCGTCAATTTCCGAATCAGCCTGATCGAGGAACAATTGAAGGACTGTATTCTCGGCATTCGTAAATGTTGTCTGAATGCCGCCTGTCATTTCCGAGATATAGCTCTTGAAATCCGCAAGAGTGGCGTAGCTCATTCAGTCTGCTCCTTTGATGAAATTTTCATTCCAAGCTGCGCGTACTTTTTTGAAAATTCTTCAGGATGCTCAGCGCCCCAGCTGATTTCTCGCAACCAATGATCCTCAATAACCATTTCTTCGGTGATGTGTGGAATGACAATCGACGTATCGCACCAATGCGAGATGCCGATTTTCTGGCATTCGAGTCCGAAATTCCAGTCCTCCGTCCTCTGGATCATGTTCTCGATCCCGGGCTGATAAATAAAACGGAACCAAGGCCAATCGAAGCCTGCCGCCTTTAGCTTGCGAAGCGCAGACTTCCGAATGGCGATCGCGCCCGTGCCTACGATATCGCATTTCTCGAGCGATCCGTCGAAGCTCAGCGGAATATCCGATGCATGACCCTGTTCGTTCAGGCGATAAAAACACGGATCGTGCGGCTTGCTGCGACGAAACGCGAGTGCGCCAACAACTTCGTGATCCGCGTCGCATCTGGACACAAGGCGCGGAACAATGTCGTGCGGATAAATATGATCATTGTCCAGCATGACGACGACGGCATCATCGTGTTCATCGCCCTTGAAATATTCCCAAAACATGCGCGTGATCATGTTGCGCGCATCATCTACACGGCGATAGTGCGTATTGATGCGCAGGATGTTTTCATGGCGCGCATGTACGGACACGTCGAGCAGAGACATCACCGTATGCGAATTTACGTTGCGCTCAACGAGAACTGCCCACAATCCTTTCATTCGATCACCCGCTCAAAATCATTCGGCCAGCCCATTGAATTTCGAAGTCGCACAATTGCAACATCATATTGATGTGATCGCCTGCCGACAATGTAAGTGTTGTCTTCTTTGGCCTTGCCCCACATGTAGTGACGATGTTCCAGGATTGCGTGCTCAGCATAGATGAATTGATTTGCAGCTTTTGCGCGCATGGTAGCCTCTTCGTCAATGCCCCATGATTCGTAATGTGGAACGGCCATTACGCCCCCATGATGAAACACGATAAATTCACGCGTCATCATGTAATGCGTGCTCAAAATGCTTCCATCCGTTTGACCGTCGTTGATCCCCACGAATCCGCATTTTGATTCAGACTGCACGCGGAGGGCTTCATCATGCCATCCATCGTGTGCCCAGAGATCGTCTGCACCCAGCACGTAGGCCTGGTAGTTCGGATGCATTTTCAGCCCGTGATTCCATTTCTGCACTGCCGTCATTTTTGGAGGAACAAGATCAAACCAAACGCGCGGATTGTTCTGCAAATCGCCGAATCCACTGATGTCGTCCTCGGTGATGATGACTACATCAGCGGATGAAGTGTCGAGCAGGCGGCGCGTGCACAGCGTCGCCTGCTCCACTCTTGACCACGTGGGGAGTATTACCGCAGTCAACATATTGTTCCTTACGCCAAACGCAGAACTTTGATCGCTTCGCTCAGCATGACGTTCGCGTCCATGCGCTTGAACCAGCGGAAGCCAATCTGTCCGATGTCCGAATAACGCTCGTTCAATCGCAGGAACGACAGCCCGCCGAAATCAGCGATCCAATAATAGTTAAGGTCGCCGAACGCGATGACCTTATTCCCTGTCGCAATCGACGGCATCGTCGAGAGCGTGAACACCGGGCGACCCATCAGCGTCGCGGGAGTTCCGTTTGCGAGCGCGTTTTCATAGAGATATGCACCAGTCGTACCGTTTTCGCGGTACTTGCGAATCACCTTCAGCGTAGCATCGTTCATGATCCACACCGCGCGATCGCGGTACTCGCTCTTCAGCGAATGGAACGTATCGATGATTTCGTCCGCGGTGATCGCGTTCGTGGCGGCAGCCGTAACGCCGACACTCGCGCCGACGGTGATGCCCTGCGCAGCGCTGGAGCCGTTGCCCGTCGCGAAGTCCGTGTTCTCGGCCTTCACGAAACGATTCGCCGCGTCCGGCGCAAGCACCTGGTTGAACACATCGAGGCGGGAATCCGCGAGCAGTTCATCCGTCGCCAGCGACAGCGCCGTGTATTTGAACGGAGTGAATTCCACCTCACCAATCGTCGGATATTCCTCGGAGAACGAGGTGCTCTCTGCCTTGATCACCGCAGCGGTCGTAGCGTTGGTCATCGTTGGCACGCGAAACGAATTCGTGCCAGAAACGTTCAGCACGCGAGCGCCAGCGCGCCGCAGGATCGATCCCTCGTTGATCGAGGTGACCAGCTCGTTGCTGTATCCGCGCGGAACGAGAAATCCACCGTCCGCGTTCGTGGTTTCGTTCGCCGCCTTCAGCGCGCTCTTGTCGCCGGTGCGCATGTAGAGCTCGAAAGCCTTCACTGCGCTTTCAGCGATCGCGTCGCCTTCATCCTTGCCCTTGCCCGTGTTGACGTTGAACGAAGGACGCTGAGATTCGATCAAACGCTTTTCAAGATCAGCGATCTGCGCCTTCACAGCAGCGAGCTCGTCGCCCTGCTGCACTTCCTGCTTGACTTCTTCCATGATTCCACCTTTCGCAGCGCGCGCGCTTCCATCGTAGATGATTGCTTCGCCCTGCGATTTCTTGTATTCCTCATCCTCGGACTTGATGTCCGTTTCGTCGATCTGTGAAAGCATTTCATCCAGTGCTGCCTTCATCGCAAGCAGACGTTCACGGTTTTTCGCGTTGAACGTTTTGCCTGCTTTGGCGGCGTCATCTGCGCCTGCTGCTTCATCATCGACTTCCTCAAACAGCGCTTTAGCTGCTGCCATTGCAACCGCGCGCGGATTGATTGCTGCATCAGCCGTTTCTGCATCCATCAGCGATAGAGCAAA
>SXGQ01789740.1_pt1 | contig 32773 bp, 44 predicted proteins | sample 3178371 | NCBI WGS metagenome assembly SXGQ01 (sample SAMN11356859, study PRJNA531348) | freshwater metagenome | isolation source: freshwater sample F1-20 | place: China: Fuxian Lake, Yuxi | collected 2017-12-25
AGATGTGCCTGCCCAAGCAGGTTTTCCATATGACATTACTTGGCCTAAAAAACCTTAAAAGGAGAAATAAATGCCAACGCAGCTGCTGACGCGACACGATTCGACGGCTTCTTGGCTCGCGTTGCATGAGGTGATCTATGAGTGAAATTGATCCCAAAGATTTTGGCGCGCTTGAAGCCGATGTAAAAAACCTGACGCGGGAGATTCATTTGTTGCGCCAGGAGATGGCCAGAGTCAACGCTGCAATTAACCAGGGCAAGGGCGGCTTGTACGTCATGCTGCTGATGGCCGGTGCAATTGGATCTGCCATCACAATGTTCTTCAAAAAAATTTTCAGCTAGGTTCAAAATGCCAATAGATCCGATGGGGGGTTGGAAATGGCTAGTAAGAAATCAGCACCGATTGCGACGGTGCGTGTCATTGGCAAAACCTACAAGCTATTAGAGGTCGACAACCTGGACAACCAGGGGCTCTGCGAAGACGACAAGCAGCAGATATCTATTCGCAAGGGAATGCCCATCGAGAGCTGGGCCGACACCATTATCCATGAGGTTACCCATGCGATCGATTTCAATCTCAAGCTGGGGCTAACAGAGCGCCAGGTTCATTGCATAGGTTCTGGTCTGTGGGCAATGCTTGCCGATAACCCGGAGCTTACGCAACGCATCTGCGCCGCTGCCCTACAACAATCGCGGGGTAAGTAATGGCAGGCAAGGGACACGATTACACAGAGAAGGATTTGCGCGACGCGTGGGACGCTGTAGTTGCCAATGGCATGAACGTATCTAAAGCGGCAGCTGCATTGGATATGCCACGCAGCACAATCCAAAACAGGCTCAGAGAATTCAATCGCAGGTACAAACCGCAAGCGCAAGAAGCCCAGCCGGCCAAAAACGAATTTACCGTGATGGCCCTGCCCGACGATGACCTCGACATCGAGGAGCTGGTCGAGCTGCGCATCAAGCAATTCGGCAAGCGCCGGGAATTCGAGGAGGCAAGCAAGCTCATCCAGGTCAAGGTGCGCTTAGACGGCCCGATCGGCATCCTGCACTTTGGCGACCCGCACGTTGATGACGACGGCACCGACCTAGATCTCCTGCGCCAGCACTCGGATCTGACCAAAATAGAGGGTGTGTGGGGTGCCAACGTAGGCGACACCACCAACAACTGGATCGGCCGCCTGGCAAGGCTATACGCAAGCCAGAGCACTACTGCCGAGCAGGCTTGGAAGCTGGCCGAGTGGTTTATTAATCGCACCCGCTGGATCTACATGGTCGGCGGTAACCACGACGCCTGGGCTGGAGCTGCCGACCCAATCAAATGGATTGCACGCCAGAGCGATACCCTTTATAAGCCGTCCGAGTGCCGGGTTAACCTCAAATTCCCAAACGGAAGGAATGTAATTGTGAACGCCAGGCATGACTTTGCCGGCAGCTCACAATGGAACCCAGCTCACGGCCAGATGAAAGCTGCGCAGATGGGATATCGGGATCACCTAATGATCTCTGGCCACAAGCATACTAGCGGCTATGGCGTGATTAAAGATCCGTCATCAGGTCGCATCTGTCATGCGGTGCAGGTGGCGTCATACAAACTGTATGACCACTACGCCAAGGAAAAAGGGTTCAGAGATCAAACGCTGTCGCCTGCGTGCATGACTGTGATTGACCCCGAGCTCGATGAGAATCACCCAGACATGATCAAACTCTTTTGGGATCCCAAGCAGGGAGCCGAATATCTCAAATGGAAGCGTGGATTGGCATGATTGAAACTCTCTTTGGCGGTTTACTTGGTGGCCTGTTTCGGATTGCACCGGAAATGCTCAAGCTCTGGGATCGTAAAAGCGAAAGAGAGCATGAGCTCAAGATGCTGCAGGCTGAGATGGAATTTGCCAAGATCCGCGGCGAGATTGCTATGCGCCAGGCTGAAGCCCAGATGACCGTGGCCGAGCTCGACGCCATGGCCCAGGCGCTCAAAGAGCAAGGCGAGACAGCTCGAGCTGCTGGCTGGTTTGTAGCGGCAATGTCGGCATTGGTTCGCCCTGGCGTGACCTACTGGCTGGTGCTCCTGTATTCGGCTGTCAAGATCGCTTCAATCTCGATGGCCATTGATGCCGGCGGCAATTGGAAAGAGGTGCTGGTCAATAGCTGGACTAAGGACGACATGGCCATGCTCATGCTGGTGCTCACGTTCTGGTTTGTTGGCCGAGTATGGGAACGCAACGGTCACAAGCACTAGACATCGCTGCCGAGCTCTGTAAACGCTTCGAAGGGTTTTCCAGCACGCCGTATATTTGCCCGGCTGGATACCCTACGCAGGGCTATGGCACCGTGTATAAGCCAGACGGCACCAAGGTCACGATGGATGACCCGCCGATTACGCGTGAGACAGCAGCTGCGTGGCTGATGACTGAGCTGCAGCACAACTACATGGCCGGCGTGCTCAAGGCATCACCGCATTTGATCGCATACCCTCGAGCTCTGGGCGCCCTGGCTGACTTTGCCTACAACCTGGGCGTGCCGCGGTATCGGGCCAGCACGCTGCGCAAACGGGTCAATGAGAAGGATTGGATCGGAGCTGCTGATGAGCTCCACAAATGGGTGCGCGGGGGAGGACGAATCCTCCCCGGCCTGGTCAGGCGGCGGGCTGCTGAGTCTGCTCTGCTCTAGCCCTGTCTTCTAGCGATCCCTGGTATCTGGCCAGGTGCGCGGTGATCTGAATGCGATCAAGCGCAGGGATGCGGCCGATGGTCGCATCGTTTGCAGCTCGCAGCTCTTTGATCTTAGCCAGGCGTGTCGCAGCTGAGGCCTTGCCGGCGGTGGCCACCTTATCGATGAGCGCCTTGTAGGCCTCGATAAAGGACTTGGCGTCGGGATATTCGATAGGATCTTTACCCGGGATGGCCATCATCCAATCGGAGCTGATGGGCTCTGTACTAGCTAGTAGCTCAACCTCGATCGCTTCGGAGGCCTCTGCCGACACTTCAGCTGCAACGCTGTTTGCCTCGGCCAGCTCGCGCTCGGTCTCCTCCGACCAAGTGCCCGGCACATAGGCTGCCTCGGGTGTAACCGGAGCGGTCACGGCTGTAACGTGTGACGCTACAGGCGCCGGCAGCGCATCGAGCGGATTGGCGGGCTTCTGACGGGCTGGCGTGATGTCTTTGGCCTCTGGGTAGTCCTGCGCCTCTTCGGCCGTTATGAGGCCTTTTAAGACGTCTGGGAAGGCATCCCGCAGGGCAAAGCCTCGAGCTCGCATTTGCATCATGCGTTTGGGGTAGGCCTGCCATGGGCCTTGTTTACCCCACAGCCCTGCCCGCTTGGCATCTTCAACCGAAAATGTGGCCTTGACCGGCTTGCGCCCCTTGCGCTTGGCCACGCAGACGGCGACATAGTTTGGCGTGTCCTCGCGCTCGAAGTATTCCTCGATGTCTTCGCACACCGAGCTGGCCTGCACTAGCGCCATCGCTGCGTCACCGTAAACCGACGGCTTGCCGTTGATGCAGGCAATGTTTTGCAGCGCCTGAAGCGGCGCCAGGCCCAGCTCTTTGCCCCATTGGACAGCGACCAGCACATCCTCTGGCTTGCCCTGGTAAGCCCTGGGCACCATCTGAGACTTTGAAAGCATTTCCGAAAAGCGCATGGCCTCATCGAGCGTGACGGGCGCGAAGCCCTGGTTACTTTGCGTTTGCAGCTGCATTGTTTTCCTCCTCGAGGTGATGGTTCAGGGTTTCGATAACGACGGCTGAGATCGCGTCGACCACGTCTTGAGCTCGATCTCGGTTCATAAAGGCGCCGGGCTTTTGGTTGGCTGCGTCGAAGCACAGGTGCTGTAGCTTGATCGCCGCTTGGATGCGGGCGTTGAGCAACTTGGAATCGCTCGAGGAAAATTGTTTAGACATTTTTTTTCTCCTTAATTGATAAAGTTGATTGACGAATTGAGTACGCATCCTTAGCAGGCACTACACGCTCTGGCTGCGCTTTGAAGTGACGCATTGGCCACTTGATTTCGTACTTATCGGTGCGGGCGACACCGTGATCTCGCATGACGTCTTTGATCCGCTTCTCGCAGTCTGCGATCTCCTCCTCCAGCCGAGACATTTGATGCTTGGCTATCTGGATCTTGAATGCCCAGTAGTCTTCGGCCTCGCCCAGTAGCATTGGCTCTTCGTCCTTTACGGCTGGCCAGGTGCGGTTTGCGTCCTTGCTGTCTTGCGGCGGGTAGTAATCAACCGTCTTGGTTTCGCGCCAGTAGTCGAGCCGGCGCTGAAAGTCGGTGACCGCGGTTTCGATTGCCTCAAGCGTGGCCTGGTGCGGAGCAAACAGGAAGATCCGCAGCTGCGTGCCGCGGTAAAGCGTGGCCACCGCGCCCCACTTCGCTTCCATGATGTCCATCTGTGCCTGCAGCTGCACCGGCCCGCGCCAAAGCGGCGGCACATCCTCGACGTCCATGGCCGTGAGCTTGGCCTCGAGCACGCCCCTACCCTCGAGCACGATCGAATCCTGGCCGACCACATAAATGCCGCGATCGGGATCGTGATTGACGACCAGGCCGCGGCCATCAGCTGCCCCATCTAGGCTGCAGGCAAGCGGCCAGCTGGCGTGGAAATACGGGTGCTGATGGTCGAGATCCAGGTTGTCCACGCCCAGGCGCAGGCAGGCCTCTTTCAGGATCTCGGGCTCCATCTTGTTGCCCCATTCCATGGCCTCATTGCCATCGATCTCAATCTCCTTGCCGTCTAAGGCGGCCAGGGTGGCAATGAGCTCATCGTTGGGGCTACGGTATTTGCTGATGCCCATAAGCGCCGGCAGCCGGGATGCCGACATCATGGTGTTGGGGGTGACTTTTCCAACCATCACTTGCCCCCTTTCAGCGCGTAGACCCTGACAATTCGAGCGTGCGCCTGCGGATGGACGGCTTCCGTGAAACCGACAACAGAAAAAGCGGGTGTCTTGAATACCGACCCCAGCACCGACGGATGGACGCCTGGCGGCACCGAAACGCGGGCCCGGATGTCGTTGATCGAGACACTCCCCTGGCGCTTGCAAACCTCTATAGCTAGTGCGCGGCAGCGTTCCAGGAACTCTGTTTGCCTGATTTCGAACAACGCTAATTGGCTGTCACGCAGCGCACGTCCAAGCTCAACGGATCTCATGGCTGCCCCCCCTCTGAAAGGCTGCCAGGCGGCGCTGCTCCTCGGGCCCAATCCAGCCGCACTTCGTCCAGAAGGTTTGGCGAATGTCCGTCTTGTCAGACACGATTTCGTAGAGCTTGCCAGCCGTCACGACCTGGACGGACTGCTGGTCTTGCTGCGCGAGAGGCGCTTTACGGTGATCGCTCATGGCGGCCCCCCTATACCAAGGCCATGCCAAGAAACAGCATGACCAAAGCAAGGCCGCCAAGGACGACGTGCTCGATAGGCTCTACCGGGTTTTCCCTGGCCCGCAATTGCGACCAGGACAGCGCGTGTGAAATACTAGATGTGTGGTTTTCCGTTCCAATAAACGGACTACACATTGTGCGACATTGGCACAAGATGTTGTGGTCGGCTTGGGAATAACCGCAATATACATTATGCGACATACTCGAGGCCTGGCGCGGTTTAAGGCGTTGATTTTGCATAAAGCTGCTCCTTTTCTCGGTTAATGTAAAACACTCAAACGCTGGACTCCTCAAAAACACCATATCTAGTACTTGTACGGGCCTTGGTCTTTGTACTTTTTAATGGCCTTTGTGGCCTCTTTCCGGTTGTTGCGAAGGTGCAGCTCACGCTTGGCGCTTTCCATCGCATAGCGGGCCTCCAAAATGCGCCAGATGTCGCTGCGGTCGTCGTTGAAACTGATTTTGCTGAGCTCTTGGGATAGGTCGTGGAAAATCTTGGCCGACCACTTGATGTCCTCGATGGTCAGCACCGGAACGTCTATCCGGCAATTGATCCCGCGGCCGACCCGATTGAGATACCTGGCGAGCTGCTTGCGCTCCAGGCCGTATTCGCCGTCAAGCGGCTTAACTGGCGCTTCGTTCACTTTGGCTCTCCAATTTGCTTTTCATAAGCCTTTTCAATCAATTCAGCGCGTTTCTTCGCGCTGTCTCTGAACATCGACCGTCTTCTGGCCCAAACAATGAACGCGTACTGACCGACAACGCCAGCAATGACAAGGGCGGCGATGATGGCTTCAATAGTTGACATTTGTCTGTGACCTTTTTGGGTACGTACGAAAATCACTTAACTCGCTTAAGTAGGTTCGAAACCTGCGAGGGGCGCCATTCTGCATTGCCTCTAGGGGTCAAAACACCCCGATCCTGCAATGACTTAGCGATATCCCTAAGAGTGTTTGCCCCTGTCTTGCGGATGATCTCCCGCACAACTGGCCCAACCCGCTCTGCATAAGCATCGGCCTGGGCGACCAAGACGGCCGTGCCAACCTTGCTGCCGACCTCGGGTGTTGGGCTGCCCAGCTTCTTGCCCTGCTTTTTGAGCTGGTGCAGCGCAGCCTTGGTGCGCTCGCCAATGCGGCGCCCTTCGTATTCGGCAAAGACAGACATCATCTGCAGGAACGTGCGGTCGGCTTCTGGCGCGTCGGCGCAGATGAACCGGACCTGGCTGTTCAAGAGCTCGCTGATGAACTGAACGTCACGCGCCAGGCGGTCGAGCTTGGCCACGATCAGCGTGGCCTTCTCGCGCTTACACAGCTTGATTGCGTTTTCCAGCATCGGCCGCTTGGCCAGGCGCTTGCGGGTGCCGGACTCGATCTCGGTGAACTCACCGATCAATTTCCAATTGCCCCCGTTGAGGTAGCGCGTAATCGCATGACGCTGCGCCTCAAGACCAAGGCCAGACGCGCCTTGGCGGTCGGTTGAAACTCGGTAGTAGGCCACGAACTTTCCGTTGTGTGGTGCCATCTTTTGCAACTCCCTCTCTGGGTGGTTGGGGCAGATATCTCTGCCATAGGTGCGAATGTAGAGATATCTTTTCCCTGTGTCAACTCCCCAATCGGGTGTGTTGCAAAAAGGATATCTGCTGGGATATCCTTCCAACAGATCCGTTTGGAGATTGGACAATGTCTGACAAATACACCCCCTTTTTCGTCCGTTTGCGCCCCAAAGCCCGGCAGCTGCTGGATAAGGCCGCGGAGCTCGAGCTCAAAAGCCGTGCCGAGCTGATTGACGAAGCTGTGGTGGCTCACCTCGAGCACAAATACACCGACGTTACCAGCCGGCTGGATCAGATGTTGAGCCAGGGTAGATGAACGGCCGCGGGCGCCGAAACAAAGGGGCGACTGGCGAGCGTGAGCTGGCCGGGATCCTCTCTGATGAGCTGGGCGTGGTGGTCAAGCGCAAGCTCGGCCAGGCCCGGGACGGTGGCCATGACATCGAGGTCGGGAGGTTCCTGATCGAGGTCAAGCGCCAAGAGCGCCTGGCCATCGAGGGGTGGTGCAAGCAGGTGGAGCTCGCCTGCACGACGGTGGCCAATTTCAACGAAAGCGGTGAGCTCGGGATGCCGGTGCCGGTGGTTGTGTTTCGACGCAATGGCCAGCCCTGGCGTGCCGTGGTGCCCCTGGATTTTCTGATTTACGCAATGAGGGAGGAGTTAAGTGGGCAAAGACCACTACGAGCGGGCGCGAGCTGCGGCGACGTCGATCACAGGCCAGCGGTTTTGCACCAATTGTCGGATGAACCAAAACGCTAACGGTGGAATATGGAAAACATCCCTGAACGGCCGCAACCGGCGCTGGAAGTGCCAGCTGTGCGCCGACAAGAACAACCCGGCAGCCAGGCAGAGCTTCGCGATCAGCGAACGGACGACCGCAGCTGCTATGACTGCCGCAGCTTCCGCAGAGGCGGCTTCGGATGGTGCAACTTCTTTGATAAGCCCACCAGCTGGCAAGTGAATGGCTGTTTTGGATTCGAGCAGCGCAAGCGATGACCGACTACGTTGCCATGGCTGTGGCGATATCCATCCCGGCGCACGGCTTGTGGAGCTTTCAGATGGCCGCGTGGTGGGCAGCTATAGCGAGGAATACCGGCGCTACTGCGAGGCCGTCTGGGTGCTCAAAAAGAAGCGCAGCAAGCGCACTCGGATTGAGTATCTGGATGCGGTCGAGGAGAAGCGCGGCATCAAGGCCAGGACAGAGCTGCGGGAAGAGATGATGAGGATCTGGAATGCAAGGCAAGAGAACCACAAGGCAGCTGCTTGAGCTGTGGCGCGGTCTTGGCCGGCCAGGCAGCTGGTGGGATTTTGTGTCGATGATTAGAAAAAGCGAAAGGATGAGGGGATGAATCAATTGGTGTCTTTGCTCCTGGTGATCACGGTCATTGGAACCTGGTTTACGAGCTTTGTTTACGCCATCAAGCATTCTGAGTGGGTGTTGCTGTTGGTCGACTGCGTATTCTTTCCGGCCGGCGTTGTCCATGGCCTGGGTCTTCTGCTTGGCTGGTGGTGATGAGCGCCCTACCCTTGCCAGATAACGTGTTCAAGCTGCCCAAGCGGCGGCCCAAGATAGTCGAGAAGCAGGCACCGCCCGATCAGCGCAGCCTAGCCGTGGTGCCATTGCGTGCGATCCGAGACCGGAACATCAGCGACAGCCAGCTGCGAGCTCTGGCGACAATCTGTAGCTATTGCAACAGAGCTGGCATCACCTGGGTCGGCCAGGATCGGATTGGGAAAGACCTGGGAGTGAGCAAGCAGTCGATCAACAAGCAGGTGAAGCGCTTAGTCGAGCTCGGATATCTCGAGGTGGTGAGCAAAGGATTTAGAGGTGAGCGTGCCAACACCATGCGCGTGATCTTCGACCCGGCAATCAAGACCGAGGATGCGATCGCGGTGACCAGCTCAATCGAAGACACCAGGCCGCCTCACCAGGCCAAAGAGGAGACCAGGCAGATGACTGAACCTGAATTCACCGAGCAGCAGATGGCGGCCAACAAGCAGCGTCTGAAAGAGATGCTGCAGGGGCTTAACCCAAAGAATCACACTACCCATCAACCAGTACAGATTGGAGCAATCCTGATGCCACGCAAACCCAAAGCAAAGCAGTCACATAGTCAACCCAATACGGTTGACCATGACACAGCCTCTCATAGTCAACTTCATAGTCAACCCAATGAGGTTGACAGAACACAGAAGAACATAGGTTTACAAGAGGTTTTAAGTATTTATGAAGACATAAGTAAAAGAAGGTTTAACTTAGGTTTAGTTAAGTCAACCGAGGAAGATCTCAAAGCTGCGGAGATTTTGGTCGAGGTCGGAGTGACCGCCAACGACATCGACCTGGCCCTGACCGAGCAGCGCAACCTGGTCGCAATCGCTGATCAGATCCTCAATGCGAGGGTGGCACGCTGATGCGAGTACCGATTAAACGCGATTTAAGGTACCTAGAAGCGGCTGGCACAGGTGGGTGGCTACCCTTGCCTAGGTTAGGTACTAGCAAGCCCTCAGAGAGCCTGAAATCCAATCTGTACAATTCCCAATCGTTCGAATGGTATCTTGACAGGGTAGGCGCAGGGTGGTCAGATTTGGCCAGGCCCAGCGGTGTCGGACTGCCAGGCGGTGGGATTGGAGCCTGGACGCTGGCTGGCGACAGGCACCCTTTCCCCTCCCCCCTTCGCCACAGGGGCGCGGGGACCTCTCCGAAATTTTCCCCACTTTTTCTTGGAGGAGTTTTATGACCGTTGAAGACATCTTGCACGACTTTGTCTTGCAGCTGCTCAGACGTGGTTACACCACGCAGCAGATTGCAGAAGCCCTGGCCTCGCAGAAGGTCAAGATCATGCAGGCCGATGAATACGTCGCTGCAATGGAAGAGTTCAAAACATCACCTTAAAGGAGATATCTATGCCTTACGAATTAAAACCCGGGCAGGGCTCTGCCTTTCCCAACGACAAGAAAACCGAAGATTGGCACGCTGACTTTCGCGGCAAGGTGGTGCTGCCAGACGGCAAGACGCATTGGCTGGACATCACGCCAAAGAGCAGCAACGGCAAGACCTGGTATCAGGTCAAGATCGGCAAAGAGGTCATGTCCAATGGCTCGACCTACTCAGCTGCTCATCAACCCTTTCCGGCCCAGGATGCGCACAACGCAGCCAAAGCTAACGGGTTCCAAGAGCTGGATTCCGATATCCCGTTCTGATGGCCAAAGCACGCGTCGCGCAGCAGATCCCCAGCTTGAAAAACTGGGGCGGGGTCAGGTCGATTCAGCGCCGGCTGGAGCGGTCGGCCACGATCGTGGAAAACCGAGAGGCGGTCGCCTACTCGCTGCTGTGCATGGCCAACACCAAGATCACCGATATCTTGACCTGGGATGAAGACGGCAACGTCAAAGTCAAAGCCGCTTCTGCCATTCCAGATCACGCGCTGCAGGCCATTAAGAACATCAAGGTCACGCGGGGAAAGGACGGGGCGCAGACGCTCGACATCGAGCTCTACGACAAGGTGGGTGTGCTGCGGCTCTTGGCCAAGGCATCTGGCCTACTGGACAACCCAGACGATGGAGACAAACCATCGGTGATCGGCATCAACGTCCAGGCGCCAGAGATCGTCGACGTAGAGGAACCAGATGACGCAAGCCGTTCTGATTGAAGCGTTAGCTCAGGAGATCTACGAAGCAATCGACAAATACGGCGACACGATGCCCCTGGCTGCTGCGATCGGTGCGCTGGAATGCGTGAAGCTGCAGCTGATGATGGACAAACGAGAGGAGAGCAACGATGACGTTTGAGGAATGGATATCTCAGCGCCAGGATGCGCGAACCTGGTCTGAGGATGAAAAGGCAATTGCCGAGCTCACCTGGCGCGAGGCAAACAAGATCTGCGACGCGCAATGGGAGCTGGCCAACACGGTCAACAAAAACCGGATATCGGGTCTTGAGCGGGAAGTGTTATGGCTCGAGCATGAAAACTGGAACCTAAAGAACATCAAGGGAGGGCAAGACGAATGACTGTTTATGTGTTTGATGCTGAGAGCTTGGGGCCGGCTGCATTTTTTGTGGCCATGATGGTCTGGGTGACGCTCTGCACCTGGTGGTGCGCAAGGCGCGATATCTGATGGCCAGCTGGTTGATAGGTCTAATCGGCGGGGTCTACCTGGTGGTGAGTGTGCAGCTGCTGCTCGAGGGCAAGGTCGGTCTCAGTATCGCATTTTTGGGATATTCGCTCGGCAATGTCGGGCTCTACATTGCAGCGAAATAATGGCCAGAACCAAAGAAAAATCCAGCAAAGAGCTACCGATCACCGGCTTAAACCTGAATTTCAGCACCAGCCCGGTCGTCTACAAGTTCATCCAAAGCGATCGCTTCGTCCAAGGCCTCATGGGCCCGGTCGGATCTGGCAAGAGCTACGCCTGCGCGGCCAAGATAATGATCAAAGCTGTGCAGCAAAAGCCCTCTCCGATTGACGGCATCAAGTATTCCCGCTGGGCAGTAGTCCGAAATAGCTATCCGATGCTCAAGACCACGACGATTAAGACGTGGCTCGACTTGTTTCCCGAGAATACGTTTGGCCCGATGCTGTGGACACCCCCGATTACGCACCACATCCGGCTGCCGGCCCGCGGTGACGCAGCTGGAATCGACTGCGAGGTCATCTTTTTGGCCCTGGATCAGCCAAAAGACGTCCGAAAGCTGCTGTCTTTGGAGCTTACCGGCGCCTGGGTGAACGAAGCACGCGAATTACCCAAGGCCGTGATCGATGGCTTGACCCATCGGGTCGGGAGATATCCCACAAAACGCGACGGCGGTGCGTCTTGGCACGGTATCTGGATGGATACCAACCCGATGGACGATGACCATTGGTGGCACCGCCTGGCAGAGAAGGAAAAACTCGATGGCCAATACGGCTGGGATTTTTTTAAGCAGCCTGGTGGCGTGCTCGAGGTCGATCCAGGTGAGCTGCCTGAAAACCCAGAGGCCAACGACCACATTTTTGCCTCTGGCAAGTGGTGGAAGATCAACCCGAAGGCCGAAAACCTGGGCAATCTGCCGGCCGGCTACTACCAGCAGATGCTCTTGGGCAAAAACCTGGATTGGATCCGCTGCTATGCCGAGGGCAAATACACCTATGTGCAGGAAGGCAAGCCCGTCTGGAGCGAATACGACGACAACCTGATGTCAGGTGATGTCGACTACGACCCGTCGGCGCCGCTACAGGTCGGCCTAGACTTTGGTCTTACGCCAGCTGCGGTGGTAGGACAGCGCCTGAGTAACGGCCGATGGGTGATCCTGCATGAGATCGTAACCTTTGACATGGGCCTGGAGCGGTTTGGCCAGCAGCTGCTCGCTGACCTCAATGCTCGCTTTCCCAAGGCGCAGATCATGATCTGGGGCGACCCGGCCGGTATGGCCAGGGACGCAATCTACGAGGTCACCGCGTTTGATCACCTGCGCACGCTGGGCTTAAGAGCGCAGCCGGCGCCAAGCAATGACTTTAAGGTGCGCCGCGACGCAGCTGCCATGCCCATGCAGCGCCTAATTGCTGGCAAGCCTGGTCTCATTGTGAACAGGCAATGCAATCTCCTCCGAAAGTCGCTGTCCGGTGGATACCATTTTAAGAGGATCGCCATTGGCGCCGGGCAAGAGAGATATCGAGATGCACCAAACAAGAACGAACACTCACACGTCGGTGACGCATTTGGCTATTTGCTGCTCGGTGGCGGCGAACACCGACGCATGACGAAACATCCGCTGGGCGCAGCTGGCAGCTTGGTTGTGCCGGCAACAGCCAGCCTGGATTTCAATGTCTTTGACTGAAATCCTGCCGTTTTCGCATGAACACGTTGAGCTTATAGGCGATTACATACCGCCTAATGTTGCCAAAGCCTACGAAACCGCTGGCCCGTCAGTCACAGTCATGGTCGGAGATATCTATGCCTGCTCGATGGGCCTAGTACTGCAGTCAAAGCGCACCGCAGAGGCGTGGATGCTAGTGAATGAGGCCGCTAGGTATAGGCACGCGAAGACAATTTTGCAATCTGTTCGCAAGCAATTAGATATCCATGAGATATCGCTAGACCTATTGCGCACGCAATTGACAATAGAATTTTCCAAAGGGTCATTTGTGCGATGGTCTGAGCTGTTGGGTTTTAAGATTGAAGGCCTTATGCGTTCTTACGATGACCTCGGTCGAGATTATTTTTTGATGGCGAGGGTTAGATATGGCCAAAGAAATTAAACAGGCAGCCGGCACCATTGTTGGTGGCACAATTGGATTTTTTGCCGGCGGCCCAGCCGGCGCCATACAGGGCGCAAGAATTGGCGCAACTATTGACGCCGGACGTTATGTCGCTGACACGCAGCGCGAAGCCGCCAACCAGCAGAGGGCAGCTCAAGAAGAAGCCAATCGTCAGGCAGAGCTCGCCAGGGAAGAAGCCACACGGCAGGCCGACTTAGCTCGGCAAGAGTCAGCAAGGCAGGCAGAGCTCGCTCGCCAGCAAGCGGCAGAGCAAGCGGCAGCAGAAGCAGCTGCAGCAGACGCCAGGGCTCAGCGTGAAGCCGCAGACAGGCAAGCGCAGATCGATTCCTATAACCGCATGGCAGCTGCACAAGCTGCGCAAGTCGAAGAGGCAAGGCGTGCCGCAGCTGAGCAGGCATCCAGATACGCCACCGAAAAAGCCGAGGCTGATAAGCGTGCGGTAGCGCTACAGGCGCAGATCGATGAAGAGCGCCGCGTTCAGGGTGAGCGTGAGGCAGCTCGAATCAAAGCCAGACGTCGCGCTGGTGCGCGTTCGCTGCTGTCGCAAGCTAGGTTGAGCCCAGAGGTAGGACTGTCTGGTGATCAGACAACACTTGGCGCAACAGCCGTCTGATGATCTGGCTTGCAGTCCTCATGTTCTGTTATTCAGCTGAGGATTGCGCGTTTGCTTACAAGGAAACAACGTCACCAATGGCCTGCGAAAACGCAATGGCTGAATTTCTAAAGCTGGCAGACAAGCACAGGGTGCCGTTTGCTAGAGCGACGTGTTTCCCGACAAAAGGGGTTAAATCGTGATGGATGAGGTCTACGAAAAAAAGAGCAAATACCAGGGCAATCGCTTTAAGACCGAAGAGATCATTAAGCGAGCCGAGGTAGCGCAGCGCAAAAAAGACCTTTTTGAGGATCTCTACCGCGACGCGTACGAATTTGCCCTGCCCCAGCGCCAGCTTTATGGCTACTGGGAAGGCAACAGTCAGGGCAACAAGAAAATGGCCCGGGTTTTTGACTCGACCGCCATCAACTCAACGCAGCGCTTTGCCAATCGCCTGCAGTCTGGAATTTTCCCGCCGCAGCGCAAGTGGTGCCGTCTCGAGCCAGGCTTAGACATCCCGACTGATCGCCGCGATCAGGCACAAGCAATTCTTGACGTCTACGGCGAGAAGATGTTTGCGGTGCTCAAGCAGTCCAATTTCGACATTGCTATTGGTGAGTTCATTCTCGACCTGGCCGTCGGCACGGCCTGCATGATGGTGCAGCCTGGCGACGACGTACAGCCAATCAACTTTATCCCCGTCCCGATGTTCTTGGTCGCATACGAGGAAGGCGCAAACGGTATGGTCGATAAGATCTACCGCCGGATGCGCATGAAGGGTGAGTCAATCACGCAGCAATGGCGCGACGCCGAGCTGCCGGTCTCGGTTAAGCAACGCATTGAAATGAAGCCGACCGATGATGTGGAGCTTCTTGAGGCAACGATCTATGACCCACAGCGCGGCGATTGGTGCTATCACGTCATCGACAAAACATCGAAAGAAGAGATTGTTTATCGCCGCATGAGGGGCTCGCCCTGGATTATCTCCCGCTACTCCAAGGTGGCCGGCGAGATCTATGGGCGCGGCCCGTTACTAACCGCCCTGCCAGACATCAAGACGCTTAACAAAACCATCGAGCTGGTGCTCAAAAATGCATCGCTGGCCATTGCCGGCGTCTACACCGCAGCTGATGATGGCGTGCTTAATCCGCAGACGGTCAAGATTGCGCCTGGCGTAATTATTCCCGTGGCGCGTAACGGTGGCCCCCAGGGTGAATCTCTGCGGCCGCTGCCGCGGTCTGGCGACTTTAACGTGAGCCAGCTGGTGATGAACGACCTTCGGCAAAACATTAAGCGCATTCTGCTTGATGAGTCGCTGCCGCCAGACAACATGAGCGCCAGGTCTGCAACCGAGGTGGTTGAGCGCATGAAGGAGCTCGCACAAAACCTGGGCTCTGCCTTTGGTCGACTGATCAACGAGACCATGGTTCCGCTGGTGGCTAGGATTTTGCAGGTAATGGATGAAAAAGGCCTGATAAACCTGCCGCTGCAGGTCAACGGTCTTGAGGTCAAAGTCTCCCCGGTGGCGCCGCTTGCCATGGCGCAAAACATGGAAGAGATCAACTCGATCGTCCAGTTTTATCAGCTGGTGCAGCCGCTGGGCGCGGAGGGCTCGGTGGCGATTAAGACCGGCGAGCTCATCGACTACCTGGGCGACAAGCTGGGCGTGCCTGCTGCGGTGCGCAACACAGCCGCCGAGCGCACGTTACTGATTGAGGAAAGAGCTGCTATGGAGCAGCAACAAGCAATGGCCATGCAGATGGCCGCACAACAGGGAGCAGCACCAGCTGCCGCATAGGAGGATTAGATGGCCGGATGGGAAGACCTAGAAGCGATCCAGCAATCGCTGGAGCCGCCTCGCGCCCAGGAAATGGACAAGCTGTGCCTGCGCGTATTTGGCACAGAAGACGGGCAGCGGCTGCTGACCTGGCTGCGTGAGCAGACGATTGAGCAGCCCTGTTGGGGGCCAGGCTCAGACCCGAGCTATGGCTATTTTCTGGAGGGCCGCTGCTCGCTAGTCAAGGAGCTCGAGGCCCGTATTAAACGAGCAAGGAACCTGTAATGAGCGAAGAGCAACAAGCAGTCGAGCCCAGCGAACCGGCTGGCCTACTCGACGGTGTGGAAGCATCGGACAGTAGCCAGCAGGATCCCGCCGCAGTAGCAGAAAAGACGGTCGATCACTTAGCCAAAGATTCGACCACACCCGAAATCATTGAACGTCCAGAGTGGCTGCCAGAAAATTTTTGGAAGGACGACAAGGCCGATTACGAAGGTATGGCCAAGAGCTGGGCAGACCTACGCAAGATGGTCAGCCAGGGCAAACACAAGGCGCCGCCTGACGGCAAATACGACACCAGCGCATTAGCCTATGTCGAAAACATCGAGCAAGACCCGCTTGCCAAGTCTTACGTCAGCTGGGCGCAGAAGTGGGGGATATCTCAGGCAGCGTTTGACGAGCTTGCGTCCGAAGTCAACAAAGCGGCCACAGAAGGCGCCCCGGCACCAGTAGATATCGCGGCCGAGAAAAAGACCCTTGGGCCCAACGCCGAGGCGCAAATCAACGGCATGGTGAATTGGGCGCGTGGCCTGGTCAACAAGGGTGTCTGGTCTTCCGAGGACTTCGAGGAGTTTAAAGTTATGGGCGGCACCGCCCGCGGCCTGCGAGCCCTGATGAAGATCCGCGAGTCTTATGAGGGTCGCATACCGATTGAAACATCACCGATGGATGGGGCGCCGACTGACGCCGAGCTGCAGTCTATGGTTGGCAATGTCAACGACCCAAACAACCCGTATGTAAAAGATCCGGCTTACCGCCAAAAAGTGGAGCGTTTGTTCCAGCAGCGGTATGCCCAATAAGTAGCCATAGAAGTCTCCTCCTGCCTTTAACAAAAGGCATTCGCCCGGCCCTAGCGCCGGGCTTTTTTTATTTCCAAAAGGGGCTATTGCAATCTGTCCGATCCCCAATAGAATCAATGCAAGGCCCATTCCGATATCGGAACCCTTGAATGGTTGTGCTCAACCCGCTGGCACCGTACTGCAAGCACAGGCCCGCATCTGCGGCTCACCGACGGCGAGAACAGACTTTTTTCTTAACTCTGAAAGGATCAGCAAATGGCTATCAATCTGTCTACAGCCTTTGTGACCCTGTTCGATGCGGAAGTTAAGCAGGCTTATCAGGCTTCGGCCGTTCTCCGTCCTGCCGTCCGTGTTCGCTCGGGTGTCGAAGGCTCTACCTACAAATTCCCCAAGATCGGCAAAGGCGTCGCACAAGTTCGCGTGCCCCAGACCGACGTGTCCCCGCTCAATGTCACCTATGGCCAGGTGACCGTTACTCTGGCTGACTACATCGCAGCCGAGTACAGCGATATCTTCATGCAGGCCAAGGTCAACTTTGATGAGCGTCGTGAGCTTGTCCAGGTTGTGTCCAACGCTATCGGCCGTCGTCAAGACCAGCTGATCATCGACGCGATCGTCGCTTCGAGCACCAGCAACACCGTTGCTTCCAGCATTGGTGGTGCCAACACCAACCTGAACGTAGCCAAGCTGCGTGAGGCTGCTGCCAAGCTCAACGCCAAGAACGTGCCGATGGGCGACCGCCACATCATCATCCACGCTAACAACTTGAGCTCCCTGCTCGCTGAGACCGCCGTTACCAGCTCTGACTTCAACACCGTCAAGGCTCTGGTGCAGGGCGAGATCGATACGTTCATGGGCTTTATGTTCCACGTCCTGGGTGACCGTGACGAGGGCGGCCTGGCGATCTCTTCTGGCGACCGTAAGGTTTGGGCATTCCACCGCGACGCAGTCGGCATGGCCGAAGGCATCGCCCCCAAGACCGAGATCAACTACATCCCCGAGAAGACCAGCTTCCTGGTCGCTTCTATGTTCTCGGCCGGTGCAGCTGCGATCGACGCTGAGGGCATCGTGGAAATCACTTGCGACGAAAACGGTTGATAAGGAGATAAACCATGGCATTTTCAGCAACTGGTTGGGCAACCGTAGCGGCCTCTAAGCGTGGCCAAGCCCCTTCGATTTACGCTTACAAGACGGCCGATGCGATTGCTGACGTGAATACGTCCGGCTATTTCAACTCATTGGCCAACACCCTCGAAGTCGGCGATCTGATTTACTGCGTGACCTCGACGGGTTCAACCGCTGTTTGCACACTCACTCAAGTTCTGAGCAACAGCTCAGGCGTGGTGGATGTGGCTGACGGCACAACTCTGGCAGCAACCGACGGCGACTGATCGTCGGAGTAGCAAACAAGGGCTGACAACTGTGATCCAGGGGTCAGCCCTTTCTTACATTTGAGAGGCTGAAATGGCTGCAGGTGATACTGGAGTTTCAATCTGTTCAGACGCGCTGATTCTGTTGGGCGCAAAGCCGATATCGTCTTTTAACGACGGCACAGATGAGTCCAACACCTGCGACCGTCTGTATTCAGACATCCGCGACACCACGCTGATGATGTATCCCTGGAGCTTTGCCTACAAAAAGGTGCAGCTCTCAAAGCTCATTACTACGCCGACAACAGAATGGAAGTACGAGTATCAGCTGCCTGGCGACCGTCTGGGAAATCCGCGGGCTGTATTTAACACAAGCCAGCCAAACGCACGTCCGGTGAAAGAGTGGGAGATTCAGGGCGACAAGCTGCTGACAAACGAAACGACCGTCTACATCGACTACCCGTATCAGACGCCTGAGTTTGCGATGCCGCAGTATTTTGTGCAGCTGCTGAAATACATGATGGCCTGGCATTTGGCCTACCCGATCACCGAGCAGACAGAAAAAACTGCCTACTGGCAGGGCGTGGCCACCGGCTCTGAAGCCGAAAACGGCCGCGGCGGGTTTTTCCGTAAGGCCATGATCATGGATTCACAGGGTCAGCCACCGCAACGCATCGATGACTTTCCGCTCATTGAAGCGAGGTTCTGATGGCCCGGTTTGTTGATATCCAAACCAACTTCTCGACCGGCGAGCTCGACCCGCTGCTGCGAGCTCGGGTTGACCTGGAGCAATACAACAACGCCCTAGCCAAGGCGACCAATGTGTTGATTCAGCCCCAGGGCGGTATGCGCCGCCGGCCTGGTCTGAAACACATCCTCGAGCTGCCCAATAGCTCAACGCCGTCTGCCGGTAACGGCGTGCGCCTAGTGCCGTTTGAGTTTAGCGTGGACGACAGCTATATGCTGGTGTTTACGCATCAAAGAATGTACGTCATCAAGGCCGGTGCCGTGGTGCAAGACATCAACGGCGACACGCCAGACTACCTGACGACATCAATTACCAGCGCAATGCTGGATCAGCTCTGCTGGACTCAGTCTGCTGACACCATGATTCTGGTGCATCCAGACCTGGAGCCACAAAAGCTGGTGCGTGGCGCAAACGATTCAAGCTGGACGCTAAGTACGATCACGTTTGACTCGGTTCCAAAATACGCATTCACGCTGACAGTCACCAGCCCTGCAACAACGCTTACGCCTGACAAGGTCAGCGGCAACATTACGCTCACGGCTGGGGCCGCATCGTTTCACGATGGCCGCACCGGGACGGCCCAGGCCGGTGGCAGCAGCACAATCACGCTAGATTCTGGCGCATCGGCAACCGACGACATCTACAACGGCGCCACGGTCACCATCACCGGCGGCACAGGATCTGGCCAGATTCGCGTCATCTCTGACTATGTCGGCTCAACCAAGGTGTCGACGGTGTCGACCGCCTGGACGACGCAGCCTGACAACACGTCGACGTTTTCTGTCTCTAGCCAGGTCAATCAATACGTCAACGCAAGCCCCCAGGGCCGGGTCAAGATCGTCGAGATTGTGAGCTCAACCGTGGCCAAGGCGGTGAGCGAGTATCCGTTTTTCAGCACCGCCGCAGTCGCTTCTGGGTCATGGGATCTCGAAAGCGGCTATGAGAACGTCTGGAGCTCGAGCCGTGGCTGGCCGCGCACGGTGACATTCCATGAGGGACGGCTTTATTTTGGCGGCTCTAAGTCTCGGCCATCAACCATTTGGGGATCCAAGGTCGGACTGTTTTTTGACTTTCTGGCTGCAGAGTCTCTTGACGATGATGCCATTGAAGCCACGCTCGACACCAATCAGCTCAACGTCATTGTCGATATGCTCTCCGGCCGCGACCTGCAAGTCTTCACAACCGGCGGTGAGTTCTATGTACCCCAGGCCGGCACCGAGCCAATCACGCCGCTGACACTATCGTTTAAGCAAGTGTCGCGTAACGGCACCAAACCTGGCACCCGGGTCGAAACAATTGAGACCGGCACGGTGTTTGTGCAGCGCCAGGGCAAAGCACTCAATGAGTTCCTGTTCTCCGATACGCAGCAGACCTATGTGACATCGCGGATCTCGCTGCTATCCGGTCACCTGCTCAAGGCTCCCAAGCGCATCGCATTGCGCCGAGCAACGTCGACAGATGAGGGTGATTTGCTGATGGTCATCAACTCTACCGACGGCACAATGGGATGCTGGTCAATCCTGCGCAGCCAGAATGTGGTGGCGCCCAGCGAGTTCACCACAGATGGCAGCTTCTTAGACGTGCAGACCGATGTGGCTAGCATTTATGTGGTCACTAAGCGCACTTTCAACAATACGATTCGATACTTTGTTGAGCTCTTCCAGAGCACGCTGTTTACTGACTGCGCGTTTACTGGCGCCGCATCATCGACAGCGACAGGCCTGCCGCACATCGGCAAGAGCTTAAACGTCATCTGCGATGGTGTAGTGCAAGGCAACGAAACTGTGTCTGGCGGTGGCTCGGTGACCTTTGACCGGGCATCGACCGCATCGTATGAGGTTGGCCTGCCAATTAACGTCTATGCCAAGACGCTGCCGGCAGAGATCCGGCTGCAAAGCGGCACGCGGGTCGGCTTTAAGAAACGCATCATGCAGGTCAATGCAATTGTCAACAACACGCAACACATGAACATAAATAATCAGTTTGTTGCGTTTCGTAATTTTGACTCAGACATTTTGGATGAGCCGGTGCCGACATTTACTGGTATCAAGCGCCTGGACGGCGTGCTGGGTTACAGCAGAGAGGCTGCCATCGAAATCTCACAAACGCTGCCATACAAGATGACCCTGCTTGGGCTTGAATACAAAGTCGCCGTGCATCAAGGAACCTGATCATGGATATTTTTGGAATGGACACCCCAGCTACAACGACGAGCCCTGGCTCATCGTTTGGCTTTTCAGACGTTGCAGGAATTGCAAACACGGCATTCCAAGTCTTTAATGCGGCGACCGGAGCTGCTGCGCCTTACATCGGTTTGGCCCAGGGCATTCAGTCGGCTGGTGCGCAAAGGACCGCCGGCATCTACCGCCAGGCAATGTATGAGGTGCAGGCAATTGACACCCTGGCCATGGCGCAGCTGCGTGCTGACCAGGAAACCAAGATCGCTGCGCTGCAGTCCGGGCGGCGTCTGAAGCAGGCCCAAATTCAATCTCAGAATTATCAGATCCAGGCCAACAACCTGTTGCGCAATCTGTCCCGCACCAACGCCGCGGTGCGAGCTCGAGCTGCTGCCAATGGCGTGCGGGTCAATGAGGGCTCATCGCTTGGCGTGCAGCAGGCCAACACAAACGTCGCCATTTTTGATGTCGGCGTTGCAGACATGAACGCGCTAATGGCCAAAGTCATGGGCTTTGAAGACGCATCCAATCTGCTGCTGGCTGCCCGCGATTCAAACCGTCTGAACCAATACGCTGCCGAGCGCCAGGCCTCGCAGCTGCGTATGGCCGGAGATTTTTCGGTCAAGTCTGGCGGGTTGTTAGCTAACGCGCAGCTGGTGGACACCGGGCTTAAGTTTGCGCAGACGGTGACCAACCCGTTTTCCTGAAAGATAGGTCATGGCTCAATTACCGATCCTCGAAACCACAAGAACACAGATCGACCAGGCGCCCGGTGCCGTTACGCCGAGGGTCAACGTCCAGCAGGTGCAGCCAGTAGGACTGCAAGAAGGCGCACGTTATCAAGAAACCCTGGCGCAAACGCTAGACCGTATGAGCGAGGCCATGTTTGGCGTGGCTCGCAAGTTTGCCGAAGAGGCCGGCTACCAGTATGTGGCCGACAACCCTTTATCTCAGGAACAGCTGCAGGCAATCGTCAACGGCGATGTCAACAAGGTGGTCGCCACCGGGCCGTCTATCAACATTATGGCCAATGTCGCACGCAAGGCGCGGGCGTTTGAAGTCTCAGGACACGCTGAGATTGCGGCCCGCAATGAGCTGGCCAAGATGCTGCCGGATATCGAATCAGGAAAGGTGACCACAGATGACATTAGGACAAAGATTGCAACAGTTACTGACGGCTATAGCAAAGCCATTTCGCAGATCGACCCAGAGGCCAGTCTCAAGTTCAGAGCGACTGTTGGAGCTATTGGAAACACCTATGTCGAAAAAGCGGCCACAGCGGAAATCCGGCGCCGCAAAGCGGAAAGCGAAATCAAGCTCGACATCGGCTACCAAACGCTCCAGCGCGAGCTCGAAGAAGTCTTCAGCCGGGAAAGCTGGGGCGTCGACGCGCAAGGCCGGCCGATCACAGCGAACCAAGTAGGAGATGCGCTGCGGGACAACTTCATTGCTAACTCGCTGATCATTGGTGACGCAACGCTGGCCAAGCGGTATGCCGACAAGATGCCTAAAGATATCGCGCAGGCCAAGATCAACGCGGTGACCAAGTACGTCACAAACGACACCAACATGGCAGATCCGATGACCATGTATGAGCGCCTGCGCCGCGGCGATGCCGGCAATCTGACGCCGGTTTATCAGTCGCTCGACCAGGATGAAAAAGCCAAGGTGATGAGCAATCTGATGACCGTGGTGGCCAATCGCTCAAGCATCGCAAAAATTCAGCGCGATGTGGACGATCGTGCCAAGAAAGACCAGGCACTCGATCTCTATGAGCAATGGCTTGACCCGAAAACTGGCCCGGCACAAAAGCGCACGCTGCGCACACAGCTCCTGGGCCTTAATGTCCTCACCTTTGAGCAGACAAAAAATATGTTCGAGTCAGAAGGCGCCAATCCTGGCGTGATCTTCCGCATCGAGGACATGATCGACAACGGCCAGATTACAAACTCGCAGCAGCTGTTAGATCAAGCAACGCGTGCCAATGTCTCCGGGCAGCAGATGGTTGAGCTGCGCCGGCGCATGAGCACCAAGGTCGGATCCGAAGAGAAAGCGCTTTATCGCTCGCTCATTGGTGTTGTCGGTGACGGCCCGGTGGTGATCAACAAAAACAGCGCAGAGGCCAAAGCGCAGGCCAAGCTGGACGATTACCTGGCCAATGAGCGCGACAAGGCGGCAGCCGAAGGCAAGCCTTTTAATCGCTATGACGCTTTACAAAACTTCCGCAAGCAGCGCATTGAGCGCATGAATAGCGACGCAGCCAAAAGCGCAAAGCTGCAGCTCGAGGTTTACGAGAAGAAAGCCGGCGGGCCGATCACATCAGAAACGCTGCCTGCACTTGAGCAGCGAGTAACAAATAAGAAGGTCGACATCAAGCCGGCAGAGCTGGCACAGATCCGTCGCCTGGTAAACCGTGCTGAAGGGAATGAATGATGGCGTATTCAGAATTTGAGCAGTCATTCATGGACGGCATCGCCAGAACATATTTTCCTGGTGAGCAGCCGGCCGCCGAGCCCGTCCAGGTCGCTGCGGCGCCTGGCGCCACAATGACCGATGCGGCTCCTGCAGCTGCTGGCTCTGCGCCTGAGATAAAGGCCTACGACCCGACCATGCGTGAGCGCCTGGCTGCGTTTATTCAGTCTGGATTTGAAGGCTTGGGCATGGAGCGTTCGCAAGCTCGCAAGAATGCGCAGAGCATCATTGGTGGCCCGTCATCTGGCGGCCCGCTGGGTCTCGGTATTGCTGACATCGTGCCGTTCCTGGGAACCGCTCTACAAACCGAAGAGGCCGGCCGCATGATTGGTGACGCAGCCACATTGGCTGGCCAGGGCAAGTTTGCGGATGCGGCAATTGAAGCTGGCGCCGGAGCTATCGGCATGATTCCTGGCGCAGCTGGCACGATCAAGTATGGCAAGAAAGCCGTGCAGGCGACACGCGACCTGCCGGTCGGGTTAAGCGTTCAGCCGGTAGGTGACGCAGCTTCTGCGCTAACCATGCCGGTCAAGATTGGTGGCAAAGAGATCAAGATTCCAGCCGACCAGGCTGCTGTGTTGCAGCGAGCCGTCAAGAATCTGACGCCAGAAGAGCAGGCTAAATTTCGCACTGACACGGCGCAAAAGTTTGTGACCGTATTGCAGCAGCTGCCCAGCACCAAAGAGTTCGCATCAGCTGCGCTCGGTGGTAAGGCCAAAAAGGGCTGGTATGAAAACAGCTCCAAGGCGATCCTCGAGGTTTTTGGTCCTGATGCGCCGCGCTTTGCCGCCCTACTCTCCGCAACCAGCCCACAGACTAGCGTTGAGTCGAACCTCTACAACGCGCTGCAGATCTGGAAAAACTGGACAGCTGCCGGCCGGCCGGTCGATGAGGGCTCGATCGTCAAAATCATGGGCGAGAGCGTCCAGGGCAATAAGGGCGAAGAGTCCGTGCTCGACGCCTGGGTCAATAACAGCGTGCGAGCTCTGAGCGCAGAAGATCCCAGCACCGTGGTGCTGTCGGGCCCGAAGGTCAACAGCTTCATGCTAAACCTGCAGGGCAATGTCCAAGAGGTTACAAACGACGCGTGGATGGCTGCGTTTACCCTGGTCGACCAAAAGCTCTTTGCCGGCAGCCTGACCAAGGGTGGCGATCCTGGCAAGGGCCCTGGCTACATTGCCATGAATGCCCGCACCCGGGAAACGGCCGCGTATCTGACTAAGATTACAGGGGAAACCTGGACGCCAGCCGAAGTCCAAGAAACTGTCTGGTCATGGGCTAAGACGCTTTATGAAAAAGCTGGGGCTGCCGGAGAGACCAGATCGGCGGTACAATTGATTCGTGATAACGCGCTGACCGATGAGCTCATCGCCTCAACGCCAGACTTTAGGACGCTATTCCATGATCAAAGATTCCAGCCAATCCTCGAGCAGGCCGGATACACCGAGCAGCTCGCCAGACTCCAAGCAGCTACTGGAGCAGCTGATGCAGGCGCAGGAAGTCAAAAATCCAGAGCTGGCAGCAAAGCAAGCCCGCTTGATCCAGAAGCTCAGAGAAAGCTCAACGAACGAAACGCCAAGCGCTTAGACACGCTGCGGCGTAACCGGGAAACCGCCGCTGCTCAGAGAGCTTCTGTCCAATTACCAACAGGAGCGAATGAGTAATGGCCAGCAAACCTCTCGATCAGCGTTTAGATTCAATCCTACCGCCGGCCGTGGCCGAGACCACGGTGCAGCAGGCCGTAGACCTCCCCGCGCCAATCTTTACTGAAGACAATCAAGAGCCCGCCAATCCTGGCGAGCCTGGCGATCCGTCCATGGAGGAGCCGCTCCAGGTAGCTGGATTGAGCTCTGCCCTGCGCGACATGATCAAGAAGGGCACCGGCGAAATGGTCAATGCCATCAAGGCAAAGCCAGGGGCCTCGCCGCGGCCGATCGTGCCAGGCACAACGCCGTCCGGTGAGATCCCAGCAGCTGTTAAGGTCAGCCCTTCAACCAAGGTCATCCCAGAGGCGCCGCAGTCGACTGTCGACAAGGTGCAAGCAGCTGTCGAGAACCGTGCAGCGATGGGCCCGCTGGAGGGTAAGCCGCCAGAGGAAGCGTTTAATCTGACCAATATGCAGACCGACAACATCCGCGCCATTGTTGGCGGTGTCGGTGACGCGCTTGGCATTAAGACCGAGCGAGTGACGTTTGATGAGATCAAGCAAAAAGCAACCGACCTGGGCGTTGATGAGAAATTCCTGAGCAGGCTGATTGACTCAAACGGCAAAATGCTGCCGGATGCGGTCGACACCTATCGCGCATTCCAGGTGCTAGAAAAGTCAGCTGATGAGCTCGGGCGCCTGTTTGGTCTGGTTAACTCTGGCCAGGCCTCTGAGGCACAGCTCTTGCAGCTGCGCCAGCAGATCAGCCTGCATGGCCTGATCCAGAAGGCTGTCAAAGGCGTGCAGACCGAAACCGCCCGGGCGCTGGCTGTAATGCGCATTCCGCGGGACGGCAATATCGACGTCATTCGCCAGGTGCTGGATCAGACCGGCGGCGCTGAGTCGCTGCAAGACCTGGCACGCGCTTACATCTCGCTGCCGACAACTGCAGCTCGCAATCAGCTCATCGAAAAGTCGATGCTGTCAACTGCTAAGGATGTCTGGTTCACGACCTGGATCAACGGCCTGCTCTCCTCGCCTGTAACGCACGCCAAGAATATGCTGGGCAATACGCTCTTTGGCGCCTACCAGGTGCCCGAGCGTTTGCTCGCTGCCTTTTATTCCAACACGCTACCTGACGGTGTGCGCAGCTGGCGTGCCCTGGTTCCTGGCAGCGCAAAGGAGAAGGTCGAATACGACGAGCTTTTGACCGAGCTGCAAAGTCTGACGGCTGGTGTGAAGCGTGGCCTTGAGCTCGGCAAGCGTGCCTGGCAGACCGAGATGCCCAGCGATCCGCTGTCAAAGCTCGAGCTGCGCCGCGGTGGCGATCAGCCAGACATATCTGCTGCTGCCTTTGGTATGGAAGAGGACAAGTGGCTTGGCAAGGCAGTCAATCTCTACGGCAAAGCAATCACCATCCCTGGCCGGGCGCTGATGACAGAGGATGAGTTTTTCAAGGGCTGGTATTACCAGACCGCGTTTAATCGCCTGGCGCTGCGTAGATCAAAGTCAGTCTACCGAGATGCCATTGAGGGAGGCGCCGACGAGGCAACCGCAGGCGCCAGAGCTCAGGCCGAGCTCGATGAGATATTTAAGAACCCGCCGGCCGACCTCGATGAAGAGGCTATGAATTACGCACGCCGCGGCACGTTCACAATGGAGCTGCCGCCAGGTCTACAGTCTGTCGAAAAAGCATTCCAGCACCCGATCGCCAAAATGATCGTGCCGTTTTTCCGCACACCGGCAAACATTGCCATGGAGGTGATTGAGCGCACGCCGTTTGCCCCTGTGAGCTCACGATTCCGCGACGACTTTGCCAAGGGCGGGCCGACCAGAGATCTGGCTGTGGCCAAGGTCACGATGGGCTCAGCTCTGCTGGCCACGTTTGCCTCGATGTCCGAGGAGGGCTTCCTCACCGGCCGCGGCCCTGGTCGCAAAGCAGACCGTGAGGCGCTGCTGCGTGGTGGTTGGCAGCCCTATAGCTTGGTACTACCCAAGTATGTATTTGGTGGCGAGATCGAGCGCCTGGGTGCGCTTGGCAAAGTCTCTGTAACAGACGACAAGATCTATGTGAGCTTCTCCGGCATGGAGCCGATTTCGGCATTCCTCGCCATGGCAGCTGATTATGCTGAATATGCCCGCTATGAGGACGACGCCGGCAAGGTGGAAGAGGTCTTCATGGGCGCCGTCTACGGGCTCTACAACTACCTGGGCGAGCAGCCCTGGCTTACCGGCGTGGCAGATATTGCTTCCGCTCTGGGCGCCTCTGTTCCAAACGCCAACAAGACCGTTGGGGATGTGATCAACGCGTTTGCCAAACAGGCTGCCAGCTTCGGCATCGGTGGGTCGCCGGCCGGCGCATACAACTCAGCGGTGGCCGCAATCGAGCGTTTTATGGCTCCAGAGGCCTCCGACACATCGGTCAAGGGCACAGACCTACCGATGGGCGTCAAGGGTTTCTACGAGGGTTTGCGGCGGTATATGGCCAGGGTGCCAGGACTATCCGATGCGCTCGAGCCCAGGCTCAATCTGTGGGGCGACGTGATTGTCCAGGGCCGCGGTAAACCCTACGAAATGGTGCTGCCGACTAGGGTTTCCCCTGGTCAGTTCAGCCCGACCGACAACGTCCTGGTGCAGCTCGGATCTCCAATCGGAATGCCGCAGCGCAAGATCGACGGAGTCGAGCTCACCTCCAAACAATACAACCGGCTGCTGACCATCTACGGCAAGGAGCTGCAGGTCAACGGTATGACGGCCAAGGCAGCCATCTACGACCTGACGCAATCGCCAGGATTTGATCGGGTCAACCTGGATGAGCAGCAGACCTTAATCCGAGAGGTGCATGAGAGGTTTATGTCTGGCGCCCGGGATCTGCTGGTCTCGGAAGACCCAGAGCTGGCCGTAAAGATCGAGCGGATGAAGGCCAAAAAAGAGGCCTTCGGATTGTTCTATAAAGACAAATGACCCAATAAAATTCCCATAAGGAGCGATTGATCATGGGCGTACCTATTTCCAATGTCACACGGCGCGTGGTGTACGCGGCATCCGGCACCGGGCCGTATGCGTTCACCTTTGAGATCCTGGCCGCAGCAGATATCGCGGTCTACAAGGACGACACGCTCCTGACGATCACTACCGACTACACCGTTACGATCAATTCAAACGGCACAGGCTCGATCACGCTGACAGCAGCGCCTACCGGGGCAACGCAGATCGCTATCGTCGGCAACCGCACGATCGCCCGCACTACTGACTGTACAACGGGCGGCGACTTCTTTGCCAACACGCTCAATGATGAGCTCGACCAGCAGACCATCTTTGCCCAGCAAAACGCTGAAGGGTTAAGCCGTGCGCTGTCTGCGCCGCAGACTGACCCGACCACGATTAACATGACCCTGCCCCGCGCATCCCTGCGTGCCAATAAGGCGCTCGGGTTTGACGCCAACGGTAACCCGGCAATTGCCGACACCCTGGGCACCAACCGCGGCAATTGGTCTGCAGCTGCGCTGTATTACGTCCGAGACATCGTCAAAGACACGACCAACAACAACATCTGGCAATGTATCGTCCAGCACACATCGAGCGGCTCGCAGCCAATTAACACCAACGCAGACAGCGCCAAGTGGACGCTCCTGGTTGACGCTGCAGCTGCATCGACATCTGCAACCAACGCTGCAAACTCTGCGACAGCTGCAGCTGCAAGCGAGTCTGCTGCCTCGACGTCTGCCAGCAACGCTGCAAGCTCTGCCTCAAGTGCGTCGACTTCTGCTAGCAATGCGTCGACCTCGGCTACAAATGCGGCAAGCTCTGCCTCGACTGCTTCTGGCCATGTGACTACCGCCAGCGAGTGGGCGATCAAAACTAACGGCCAGGTCGCATCGACTGACTACAGCTCGAAGGCCTGGGCTATCGGCGGCACCGGGGTAACCAACGGATCTGGAGCTGCTAAAGAGTGGGCGACTAAGACCGGCGGCACGGTGGATGGCACCGATTACTCTGCCAAGTATTACTCGCAGCAGGCCTCGACATCTGCGACTAACGCAGCCTCGAGCGCCAGCTCTGCCTCAACCTCTGCCAGCAATGCGTCATCGAGCGCGAGCTCGGCCAGCACGTCGGCATCTAACGCATCGACGTCTGCTACCAATGCCAGCAACAGCGCCTCGAGCGCCAGCACGTCGGCAACGAACGCCGCTAGCAGCGCATCGGCTGCATCGACTTCTGCGACAAACGCAGCCAACAGCGCAAGCGCAGCTGCGACATCTGAGACCAACGCGGCCAATTCTGCAACGTCAGCCGCTGCCTCATACGACAGCTTCGATGACCGCTACCTGGGATCGAAGACTGCGAACCCATCAGTAGACAACGACGGCAATGCGCTGATCACCGGAGCGATCTACTTCAATAGCGTCGCTGCCGAAATGCGCGTTTATAACGGCTCGACTTGGCAGACCATTGCTACGCTACCCGACCTGGTGGTTGAGCAGGAGTTCACCGCTACGGCTGGCCAAACCAGCTACACATTCACCGGCGGCTATCGCGTCGGGTTCGTCTATGTCTGGGTCAACGGTGTGATGCTATCGGATGCCGATATCACGGCGACCAATGGCAGCACGATCACGTTTGCCACGGCTTTGTCTTTGAACGATGAAGTGCGCGTGATGACCTTTAAGGCTGTCGGCTCGGTTACCGCGGCCGACACCGGCGCCCTGGCAATTGCAAACAATCTGTCTGACCTCAATAGCGCATCCACAGCTCGCACAAACCTGGGGCTCGGATCTGCCGCTACCTTGGCGAGCTCGGCTGTTGCCCAGACCGCTAACAACCTCTCAGACCTGGCCAACGCAGCGACCGCCAGGACAAACCTGGGGCTGGCAATCGGCACCAATGTCCAGGCCTGGGACGCAGACCTTGACACTTGGGCGACCAAGACCGCACCGACCGGAACCGTGGTCGGCACATCCGACACGCAGACGCTGACCAACAAGACGCTGACTGATCCGGCCATCATCGGCACGGTGCTTGAAGACGTCTACACCATTTCTGATGGCGCAGCGTTTGAGATCGACCCGGGCAACGGTTCCATTCAGCTCATTACCCTGGGCGCCAACCGCACACCCAAAGCAACGAACTTTGCTGCTGGCGAGTCTGTAACGCTGATGGTGGACGACGGCAGCGCTTACACGCTGACCTGGTCTGACACCACATTTGGCACATCTGGCGTGGTCTGGAAGACCGGCGGCGGCACAGCGCCAACGCTTAACACCTCTGGATATACTGTAATCACCCTGTGGAAAGTATCTACACAGGTTTATGGCGCTCGTGTTGGTGACGCTTAAGGAATAACTATGCTCGCAAGAAAAGCATTAGCCGGTACTGCTGGCGCACCTAAAGAGTATGTTGAGGATGTTTTTTCAACATACCTTTGGGACGGAAACGCAACCGCTAGAAATATAGTTAATGGTATTGATTTGTCTGGTGAAGGTGGAATGGTCTGGACAAAATATCGAAACACTACGAATAATCATCGACTATACGATACTGCCCGTGGCGCCACAAAAGAAATTTACACAAGTCTTACAAATGCAGAATCAATAGCATCTCAATCGTTAACTGCATTTAATGCAGATGGTTTTTCATTAGGAACTGGACAGCCTAATGAAAATACAGCAACTGTTGTAGGCTGGACCTTCCGCAAAGCAGAGAAGTTTTTTGATGTAGTTACTTATACTGGTAATGGCTCCAATCGCACTATTAGTCATAATTTAGGTAGCACTCCGGGTTGCATTATGGTTAAGCGCACAGACACAACAAGTAGTTGGCGTGTATTCCATAGAGAATTAGATCCGGCAGCATCACTAATTTTAAATTCAACAGCAGCGGCTGATTATCCAAATAATACAATTTGGAACGCAACAAATCCAACAAGCACAGTATTTTCTGTTGGAACATCAACAGATGTAAACGCTAACGGTGGAACCTATGTAGCCTACCTCTTCGCCCATGACGCAGGTGGCTTTGGTGATGCTGGTTCAGATAATGTGATTAGTTGTGGGTCGTTTACGACTTCTGCCGGTGGCACAGCAACAGTTACATTAAATTACGAACCTCAATTTGTAATTCTTAAAGATACTGGAGCATCTGGGGAAGATTGGATATTACTTGACACAATGCGAGGATGGGCAAATGGGTCTAATGATGCATTATTGCGTCCAAATTTATCTTCGGCAGAAACATCTGCTGCTCGCGGGAATCCAATCTCAACAGGTTTTGATGCGGCAGGGCTTTCTGGTTCTTCAACCTACATCTACATCGCCATTCGCCGTGGGCCGATGAAGACTCCTACGACTGGGACGAGTGTGTTTAACGTAGAAACACTTGGTCAATCTTCTGGTGGAGTTACTCCGGGTTTTAGATCAGGATGGCCAGTAGATATGAATATTGTTTGCAACAAATCTACTGTGCATGACACAAATATTGCTGACAGAATGCGTGGGCAAAATGTTTCATACACAAATTTGACATCAGCGGAAACATCAAACGCTTCATGGAAGTGGGATCAACAACTTGGAATCTATGATTCGACATCAACTTCTACAAATATTCTTGGATATATGTTTCGCCGCGCACCTAAGTTCTTTGATGTGGTCTGCTATACGGGAACTGGTGCTAACAGAACAGTCAGCCATAACTTAGGTGTTGCGCCAGAGTTGATGATTGTGGCTTGTCGGTCAAGTGGAGAATACTGGCCCGTGTATTCGTCGCAGTTGGGCGCAAGCAAGGCCCTTCTTCTCCAACTTACAGGCGACGACGACGACTACTCTGCAAACTGGAACAGCACGGCCCCTACTTCATCTGTGTTTTCTGTTGATGCAGACAATCGTGTTAATGCTTCAGGATCAACCTATGTTGCCTACCTCTTTGCTTCACTATCCGGTGTTAGCAAGATCGGGACTTACACAGGCAACGGTTCTTCTGTAACAGTAACCACAGACTTCCAACCTCGATTCATCCTTGTAAAGAGGACTAACTCTACTGGCGATTGGATTTTTAGCGATTCTGCTCGTGGTCTTGTTGCTGGTAACGATCCATTTCTTAAATTAAATAGCACAGCCGCAGAAGTTACAAACGAGGACTGGGTAGATATTACATCCACCAGTTTTACAGTAAACCAAACAACAAATAACGCCAACGTCAATACTGGCACTTATTTATATCTTGCAATTGCATAAGGAGTAATCATGTATAGAGTCAAGTCAACGGGAGAAATCAAATCCCAAGGCGAAGTAAGGTCGATGTACCCCAACACCTCTTTCCCTAGCCAATGGACACCTGCATTGGTAGAGGAACTAGGACTAGACCCAGTATTTGAGTCACCGACACCTACTACCACCCGCTACCAAACTGCTTACAAAGACGGTGTAGAGCAAGATGCACAAGGTCGTTGGCTGTGGAAGTGGTCTATCGGCCCTATCTTTACAGATAACGAAGAAGGCACAGCCGCAGAGCAGGAAGCCGCTTACAAGGCTCGGATAGACGCTGAAGCCGCTAAAGCAGTCAGAGCCACTCGTGATGGCAAACTGGCAGAATGTGACTGGGTAGTCATTAAGAATCTAGAGTTAAACCAGAACATCCCCGGTGTTTGGGAAGTCTATCGCCAAGGACTCAGAGATGTTCCTGCCCAAGCAGGTTTTCCCCATGACATCACTTGGCCTGAGAAACCATGACCAC
>SXGQ01845763.1_pt1 | contig 32713 bp, 22 predicted proteins | sample 3178371 | NCBI WGS metagenome assembly SXGQ01 (sample SAMN11356859, study PRJNA531348) | freshwater metagenome | isolation source: freshwater sample F1-20 | place: China: Fuxian Lake, Yuxi | collected 2017-12-25
CCCCACGGCGCGGGCAAGACCACGCTGCTGCGGCTGCTGCTCGGCTCGCTCGAGCCCGGCTCGGGGAGCGTGCGGCTGGGCACCAATCTCCAGGTGGCGTTCTTCGACCAGCTGCGCGAGCAGCTCGACGACGAGAAGAGCGTGGCCGACAACGTCAGCGACGGCTACGAGACGGTCCTGGTCGATGGCAAGCCGCGGCACGTGCTCGGCTATCTCCAGGATTTTCTGTTCGAGCCGGAGCGGGCCCGGATGCCGGTGAAGTATCTCTCCGGCGGGGAGCGGAACCGCGTGCTCCTGGCCCGTCACTTCGCCAAGCCCGCCAATGTGAGCGTGCTCGACGAGCCGACCAACGACCGCGACGCCGAGACGCGCGCGCTGCTCGCGGAGCGGCTCGCGGAGTTTGCGGGACCGGTGCTGGTGGTCAGCCACGACCGCGCCTTTCTCGACCACGTGGTCACGAGCCTGCTCGTGTTCGAGCCGCAGGCGGCGACGGGAGCACGCGGCGACGCCCGGCCCGCGCACGGGGTGAGGGAATACGTCGGCGGCTATTCCGACTGGCTGCGGCAACGCGGGCCCGCGGGGGAGCCGCAGGCCGCGGCGTCGCGGAAGCCGGCGGAAGTCGTGCGGAAGGAGCCTGTCGCGTCGGCTGCGAAGCGGAGGAAGCTCTCCTTCAAGGAGCAGCAGGAACTCGCCGCCCTCCCCGCGGTGATCGAGTCGCTGGAAACAGCGATCGCCGCCATGCATGCCGCGATGACCGCCGCCGACTACTACCGTCAGCCGGGCGACGTGCTGGCCGTGGAGAAGGGCCGGCTCGACGAGGCCGAGCGGAACCTGGCCGAGGCCTTCGCCCGCTGGGAAACGCTCGAAGCCGGCGAAAACGGCTCGAAGTGAACCGGAGGTTTCCCGTGCCATCACCCGTTCACCGGCCGGGCCCCACGGCGACGAGCGTCCGCACGCCGGACGGCACGGTGCTCGAGGCCCCCGCCGACTGGGCGCTCCTGCCTCCCGGAGACCCGGGGCTCACCCGACGCGTGAAGGCTGCGGGCGACCACTGGGTGGTGCAGGAGCAGCGCGGCAGGAGGATGTTTTCCCTGGGCGTCTGGGCGGCCCGCGCGACGATCGAGCGGATTCGCGGGGAACTCCTCGCGGAGCGATCGACGGAGCAGTTTGCCAGGCGGCAGGCGTCGGCGGTGAAGCGGCGGGAGAAGGTGCAGGCGGAATACGTCGGCGACTTTCGCGACGCCGTGAAAGGCTTCCTGCGGTTTCATGAGCGGCATGCCGACTTCGCCGAACGGCTCGCGGAGGCCGTCACCGCGCACGCCACGCCCGTTGGCAGCGGCACGGTGGCCCGCACCGAACGGATCCCGATCGAACGGCGTGCCGAGGCGGCCGTGATTGCCTGGATGCGGCATCAGACGACCGCCTACGACTCGATGCAGATCGCCCGCGTGAAGGGGAAGCGGCGGGAGGTCCGGCGGATGCTGGCCCAGCGGTCGCAGGAGCTGCTCCGCCGCTACCGGCTCGACGAACCCGTCGCCGCGGGCTGCCCGCTCGCGCGGGCGCTGGCGGATGGATAGCAGGCCGGGGGCGACCCGCGGCCTGCCGCCCGCCGGGGCGATGCCGCCTCACGCCGGCGAGGCACGGAAACCGGGTTCGCGTTCGCCCGTCGACAGGCGGCCCAGGCCGGCCAGCGTGGTGTTGGCGGCAAGTTCGCGTTGCGAATGCCGCAGCGCCTCGATCGCCCGCGACTTCCGCCGGCCGTTCCGCTCGTGCAGCATGCCGTGGCCAAACTCGATCAGGCTGTCGGCCGTGATGTCTTCCGGCGGCCGGGCCAGCGTGTAGGCCGACTCGACGCCCGCCACGCGATGGACGAAGCCCTGCGTCACGAGCTTTCCCAGAATCTCGGCGGCCACCGGCTCCGGCAGGCCCGTCTCCTCGACCACGTGGGCGAGCGAAACGGCCCGCCCCGACTCGAAGCCCTCGGCGACCACCTCCATCAGGAGCAAAACCGACGTCGAGTCCACCACGCCCCCTCTGAGCCGGATCCGCTCCATCTCCTCGAGCTCGTCCCGACGCCCGCCCAGCCGCTGCACGATCGCGGCCAACTCGACGCCGAACAGGATGCAGATCCACATCGCGTAGGTCCAGATCATGAGCACCGGCACGAAGCCGAGCGGACCGTAGAGCTGGCTGAACGAGAAGGCGTTGTTGACGTAGGCCGCGAGACCGACCTTGCCGACGTGGAGCAGCACCGCCGAGGCGAAGGCGCCCCCCACGGCCGACCGCCACGAGACATGCGTGTTGGGGAGAAGCACGAAGGTGCCCAGCAGCATGAGCGTGATCAGGCCGATGCTCCAGACCACACCGAGCATCCGCAACAGGCCGCCGCTGGCATCGACCGACGCGATCCACCGGCCGACGTGGGTATCGACGAGAAACAGGAGCGCGATGCCGATCGGTCCGACCGTGAGCACCGTCCAGTAGACGGGCACCCTCCTCAGCCACGGCCGCCCCTGCGGGGCCCGGTAGATCGTGTTGAAGCAGTCTTCCACCGTCACCATCATCGCCACCGCGGCATAGATCATCAGCGCGAGGCCGAGAAGGCCGAGCGTCTCGAGGTCGATCGTGCCGAACTTGCCGATCATGTCCTCGAGCCAGGTTCCCAGCGAGATGCCCTCCGCGGCCCCCGTCGCGGCGGCCCCGTCGGCCGGCATGATGCGGACGGCGTCGAGTCCGGCGGTCTGCACGAGCTGATGGACGAGCGACTGCAGCTTGTCCACCCCCTGCATGCCCTTGAAGAGGGCCGTGCTCACGATCGCCAGCGGCATCAGCGCGAAGAGCGTGTGGAACGCGAGCGCCGCCGCCATCTGCAGGGCCCGATCCTCCTGGAGCTGCCGGGCGCCCACCCGCGCGAGGTCGTACCAGAACCGCGCGGTGGCCTGCCAATGGGTGAGTTCCTCGCGGGGGTGCGTGACCACACGAGTGGTCCATTCCGCGATGTCTTGGATGAGCGTGCGAAGCATGGAGTGGTCCTCGACCGGCCAGGGAGGCGGCTACGGAAATCCCCAACTCTACCAAGCCGGCGGAGGGGCCCGCAGGGGCACCGGCGACCGGGAGGTGACCGGATGCGCCCGGATCGGATATCCTTCGCGGTCGCCGCCTTGCCCCGCCCCGCGTCACTCGAAGGAAATCACGCACCGATGGCCGACACGCTCACCGAAACAGAGGGCTGCAACCTCCTCACCCGGCTCTTCAAGGCACGCGGGTATGCGATCTCCAGGAACGTGCTGTTTCGCGAATATGGCGTCGAGTTTCACATCGATGGCTGGGATGCGAAGGCGCGGGTCGGGTTCGAGTTTCTCACGAGCGAGGACGACGATCACGACGACCTCTCGCTCGAGGAATACAACGCGCTGACCACGGCGCAGCGGCGGGGCGAACTGTCGCTCTTCATCATCGACGAAGTGGAGCCCCTGTCGGCCGAGGACCTCGCCCTCGAGGCCCACGAGTTTCTCGATGAACTGGCCGACGCGGCCCACGCGAGGCTCAGGGCGGCCGCGCGGAAGAAGGTGGTGAAGAAAGCCGCCGGGAAGAAGCGCCAGGCCGGACAGGCGACGCCGCGGAAGACCGTGAAACAGCCGGCCAGGAAGCCGGTGGGGAAGAAGCCGCAGGCCGCGGCCAGGAAGAAGACGACCGGAAAGAAGCCCGCGGGGAAGACCGCCAAGAAGGCTCGCAGCCGGCGGTCATGAAAAAGCTGCCGCCCCTTGCGGGGCGGCAGCCGTAGGAACCACTGATTCGTCATCCGTCCGGCCGCGGCGGATTTCTCCGCCGTCAACAGGACCGCGATGCCGGGATTTGGTGGGCTGCGTCAACGGCAGGCCCGTCGACTCGCCGCTATCGGCGCAGCCCTCCGATACAGTCACATTGCGTCACTGAATCACCTCCTTTGCTACGAGGAATCCCAGCCGTCACGACCACTGTGAGATCGCCGCCAGGCGGTTCTTTCCCCGGCCGTCACCGGGGACCGTGCCTCCAATATAGGGCAGGTGTCGATCCTGGCCAGCAACCGGATGCCCGTCGTCCTTCATCCGGGCCCCGGCATCGCACGCCCGGGGCTTTCCGAATGCGGGCGGGTCACGCCGGTGAACCGATCCGGCCCGGGGAGCCGATCCGGCCGAGGAAGAGGGTTGTCCAACCGCCCCCGCCGGCGTGGACGCGGGCCCGCTCGACCGTGACGTCGAAGCCGGCCCGCTGCAGGCGTGCGGCGAACGCCCTGTCGTCGCCGGCGGACCACACCGCCAGGCAGCCGCCGGCCTTGAGCGCCGCCTTCGCCACCGCCAGGCCGGCGGCCGTGTAGAGCCGGTCATTGGCGGCCAGGCTCAGGCCGTGCGCGCCGTTGTCAACATCGAGGATCACGGCGTCGAACCGGCCGCGGCGGTCTCGGAGCACGTCGGCGACGTCCCCCTCGACGAGTTCCACGCGGCGGTCGGCGAGCGCGTCCGCGCCGAGGCCGTAGTCGGGCGACCGGTTCCAGCGGATCACGGCCGGCATGAGCTCCGCGACGACGACGACGGCGTCGGGGGCCAGGTGGCCGAGCGCCGCCCGCAGGGTGAATCCCATGCCGAGGCCGCCGATGAGCACGGCCGCGCCGGACCGGCTCCGCAGGCCTCCACAGGACAGTTCCGCGAGCCGTTCCTCGGAGTGGTGCTGCCGGCTCGACATGAGCTCCACCCCGCCGACACGAATCGTGAACTCGCCGTCGCGCTCGTGCAGCGTGAGCGGCTCGCCGTCGGGCGTGGTGGCCCGGTCCCTGAGAATGGTCGGTTTCATGCGATCGCGTCCGGGGGGCGGCTACTCGACGGGGCAACTGGCCCCGAAGTAGCCGTTGCGATCGATGTGGCTGGCCACTTCCGGCGAGACGAGCTCCCGCCACGAAGGGTCGCCCGCACAGATGCGGGACCGCACGTCCTCGCTGGAGTAGGTCCGCAGGGTGGCGGGGTCGCAGGCGAGTCCGAGGATCAGACCGTTGACCCGCAGGTGCTCGAGCAGGTGGGAGAGATGGGGAGACACCTTCATGTTCTCGGCGGTCACGACGGTCCCGGTGATCACGTCGCGGGTGGGATAGACGTAGAGCAGCACGCCGTGGGTGAAGAGCCGGCCGAAGGCCTCGAGGATGCCGCCGTCGAGCGACTTGTAGTGGCTCTCGTTGAAGAGTTCGCGGAGCAGCGGCACGCCGAGCACGAGCCCCGTCGCCTCGACGCGACGGTCGGCGAGATACTCGCCGAGCGAGTGGAAGGCGCCGATGTCGCTCACGAGCACCATCTTGCCGGCCGCGTTGATCAGGTCCACGCGGGCCAGGAAGTCGGAGTCTTCGGCGTTGCCCCGGTCGCGGAGGTTGTTCATGGTGATCTCCATGATCTCGCAGACCTCGTCGGGCTCGGCCGCACCACGACGGTCGGCCCGCGGCGCTCCGTGTCCGCTCTCGAACGCGACCCGGGCCTTGGCGAGCATCTCGAGGTTGAGACTCGTCACCGGAGCGAACCGGCCTCGTTCGACGAGCACCCGCTTCCGCCGGATCGATTCCGACGCCAGCAGCGGGGTTCCGTTGACGTCGAAGAGCAGGGCGGGCGTGTAGCCGATGCGGACGAGATGCAGGCCGAGGAGCCGCTCGTCCACGTCCTTGAAGGCGGGGCCCACGGCCCTCACCCAGTCGATCTCGAGCCGGTTGCGGCCGATGTGCTCGAGGAGCGTCTCGAGCAGCGCCCGGGGCTGCCGCCAGTGGGCGAAAACGGCATGCACGAGATTCACGCCGAGCCGGCCGAGGGCGTCGGCCTGCAGGGCGTTGCTCGCGTCGAGGAGCCGCACGTGCAGGATCATGTCGCTGGCCGGGGCGTGGATGGCATGCTGGAAGCGGATCGCCATCCAGGCATGGCATTCATTGCCCCCCGAGAACGACTTCGCCGCGGCGGTGTCGGCCAGCGCGAAAAACCGTGTACGGTCGCCCCGCGTGGGGTCGAGCCGCTCGTGCATCAGCGCGTATTCGTGGTCGAGCATCCGCTCGACCCGCTCGCGGGAGACATACCGGGTCGTCTTGCCGTAAATCGCGTCGCTGACGGTCATGTCGTAGGCGGAGATCGTCTTGGCGACGGTCCCGGCCGCGCCGCCCGCGGCGAAAAACCAGCGGGCGACCTCCTGGCCGGCACCGATCTCGGAAAAGCTCCCGTAGATCGTGTCGTCGAGGTTGATGGCCAGGGCACGCTGGGCCGAAGGATCGACGGCCAATGGAAGGGGGGGCATGGTCATGTCGGACATGAAACGGCTGGACTCCGGCGGGGGTGGCGGGTGCGGCGGGGATGGCTGGGGCAGCGGGGGCGTGTCATGAGGGCTTTCCGCCTCGGCCGCCATTCTCGGCGGAGCCGAGTCTGCTGCCTATCCGGGTGCCGGGGTTTTCACGAAAGCCCGGTTTTGCCAGGGCCATGGACCGTTCAGAAGTGCCAAAACACCTGTGACTCGATGATTCCGCACGACCGGGTATTATTTTGGCGGTGGGATTTGTCGATCTCGTCCTGCAACTGACGATGATTCTCGAGCGGGACCGGTCTTCTTGTCCGCCTGCGCGACGATAGAAGGAACGAGTGTCCGATGCGGCTGCCAGCAATCTTGTCGGTCATCCTTGTCTGCGGCTCGTTTCCGGTCGGTGCGATCGACTTTTCCCACGAGGTCGTGCCGATCCTGAGGAAGCATTGCGGACAGTGCCACACCGGTGACGCGAAGCAGGGGGGCTATTCGCTCAACTCCCGCGAGGCGACCCTGGCCGGGGGCGATTCGGGCACGCCCGGGTTCGTGGCCGGGGATGCTTCGGCCAGCGAGATCATCGCCCGGATCACCAGCGACGATCCCGACACGCGGATGCCGAGCGATGGCCCTCCATTGCCGGCCGAGGCGATCGCGGTGCTCCGTCGTTGGATCGACGAACAGGCCCCATGGGAGGAGGGGTTCACCTTCAAGGGCACCGCGTGGGAGCCACCGCTGCAACTGAGGACGGTGCAGCTGCCCGCGGCGGAGGGGGGCCGCACGAATCCCGTCGATCGTGTCGTCGACGCCTACTGGCGCGAGCGGGGGGTGCCGCGGCCTCCACAGAGCGACGACCGCACCTTCATCCGCCGCGCGAGCCTCGACATCACGGGCCTGCTCCCCGATCCGGAGCGGGTCGAGCGGTTCGTCGCCGACGCCAGCCCCGGCAAGCGTGCGGCGCTCGTCGATGAACTGCTGGGCGACGACCTCGCCTACGCCGAGCACTGGATGACCTTCTGGAACGATCTGCTCCGCAACGACTACGCGGGCACCGGTTTCATCACCGGGGGACGCCGCCAGATCACCACCTGGCTCCATCGGTCGCTCGTGGACAACAAGCCCTTCGATGCGTTCGTGCGCGAGCTGATCGCGCCCACGGAGGAGTCCCGGGGATTCATCGACGGGATCGTCTGGCGGGGCGAGGTCAACGCCAGCCAGACGGTGCCGATCCAGTTCGCCCAGAACGTCGGGCAGACATTCCTGGGGATCAATCTCAAGTGTGCCAGTTGCCACGACAGTTTCGTCGATCGCTGGACGCTGCAGCAGACGTACGACCTGGCGGCGATCTCCTCCGAGCAGGTTCTCGAGCTCGCCCGCTGCGACAAGCTGACGGGCGCGAAGGCCACGCCCCGATGGCTGTTCACCGACCTCGGGCAGGTCGATTCCTCCCTCCCCCCGTCGAAGCGGCTGGAGCAGTTGGCGGCCCTGATGACAAAGCCCGAAAACGGCTGGCTCTCGCGGTGCCTCGTCAACCGGCTCTGGCATCGGCTCGTCGGCCGCGGCCTGGTGCATCCGGTTGACAGCCTGCGGACGAAACCATGGAGCGAGGATCTCCTCGAGGTCCTCGCCGGCGATCTGGTCGCCAGCGGCTGGGACGTGAAGCATGTGCTCAGGACGATCTGCACCTCGGAGACCTATGGTGCCGTCACGCCGGCCGTCGAGGGGCAGCCGCAGGGAAGCGACTATGTCTTCAGGGGTCCGCTGCCGCGAAGGATGACGGCCGAGCAGTTCAGCGACGCGGTGTGGCAACTGACATCCACCTCCCCCGCAAAGCCCGACGCCGAGGTGCGCCGGCTCCCGAGCGACGGTTCCTCCCCGACGGGCGGCCCGTCGGCGGTGTGGATCTGGTCCAACGATCTCGCCGACTCGCCGCCGGGTGAAAAACTGGCGTTTCGCCGCACCTTCGATCTGCCCGCCGACGTGGTGCACGCCGCCGCCGTGGTGACCGCCGACAACGAGGCCACGCTGGTCGTCAACGGCCGGCGGGCAGCCACGACGACCGAGTGGACCCAGCCGCTGCTGGAAGTGATCTCGACAGACTTGCAAAAGGGGGAGAACGAGATCGTGGTCGTCGCGGCCAACGCCGCCGCGGGCGGGCCCGCGGCGATGCGTGCCGAGGTTCGCTGCCTGCTGGCCGACGGCTCCCGGACGACGATCGCCACCGACGGCTCCTGGCAGTGGACCCGGGCGCTCCCCGATGGCAAGGGACGGTTTTCTCGAACCGCCAAGTGGGGGCCGGCGGCGGTGATCAAGACCCAGGGCGTGTGGGCGTCGGGCGATGCCGCGTTTGCGGCGCAGGCGGTCGCGGCCTCCTCCGCCAGCGGCAAGGCGCCGATGGTTCGCGCGGTGCTGGTGAAGGGAACGCCGTTCATGGCGGCCCTCGGACGGCCCAATCGCGAGCAGGTGGTGACCAGCCGGCCGAGCGACCTCACCACGCTGGAGGCGATCCAGCTGGCCAACGACCAGTCCCTCGCCGATGAGTTCACCAAGGGTGGCGGGCGGCTGCTCGAGAAGCACGGCGCGTCGCCGACGAAGCTCTTGGAATGGATGTTCGCAGCCGCACTTTCCCGACCCCCGACCGACGACGAGACCGTGGCGATCGGTGCCATGCTGGGCAACACGCCGACGGACGAGCGGGTGGCGGATTGCCTGTGGGCGATCGTCATGCTGCCCGAGTTTCAATTGGTTCGCTAGCGTCACCCCTTCGTCTGAAGATTCGTTTTCATCCACTGAGCCGTGTTCCACCCCGTTTCGGGAGGCTGACATGAAGACCCGCCGCCAGTTCCTCGAGAGTCTGGCCGCCGCAGCCAGCTCGACGCTTCTCCTGCCCGAGCCGCGTGCCCTGGCGAACGTCGAGGCGAAGATCGTGCACCCGGCGGCGAAGGCCGACGCCGTCATCGTGCTCTGGATGGCCGGCGGCATGGCGGCCTCCGACACGTTCGACCCGAAGAAATACAAGCCCTTCGAGCCGGGCCTCGCCGTGGCGGACGTGATCAGCACGTTTCCGGCGATCCCGACCGCCATCGACGGCGTGCAGATCTGCAACGGCCTTCCCGAAATCGCCAAGGTCCTCGACCGGGCCACGCTCATCCGTTCGCACGTGCAACCCGACCTCGGCAGCATCCTCCACTCGCGGCACCAGTATCACTGGCACACCGGATACGTGCCGCCGCAGACCGTGGCCTGTCCGCACCTCGGCGCCTGGATGAGCCGCGTCCTCGGGCCGCGGAATCCCGTCATGCCCGCATTCGTCAACATCGGCCAGCGGCTCGAGGGGATCGGCGAGAGCGAGGAGATCAAGGCCTTCACCACGGCCGGCTTCTTCGGCAGCGAGTTCGGACCGATGAATCTGCCCCATCCGGAGCTGGCCTCGCTCGCCGTGCGGCCCCCGCGGGGAATGAAGCCGGAGCGGTTTTCCAGCCGCTACGCCCGCTACAAGCAGCTCGTCAAAGCCGGTCCGACCGCGGATCATGCGAGTGACTACCACCAGGAATCGATGCTCCGCAGCATGGAAAACGCCCACCGGCTCCTGGGCGCCGAGGAACGCAACGCCTTCGACATCACGCTCGAGCCCAAGGAAGTGCAGGAGCGGTATGACACGGGCCGCTTCGGCCGCGGCTGCCTGCTCGCCCGGAGGCTCGTTGAAAACGGCGCCCGGTATGTCGAGGTCACGACGGAATACGTGCCCTTCGTTCATTGGGACACGCACGACCGCGGCCACGAGACGGTGTCGAAGCTCCACCAGGAGATCGACCGTCCGATCGCGGCCCTGATCCGCGACCTGGAGGCCCGCAAGCTCCTCGACCGCACGCTCGTCGTGATCGCCAGCGAGTTCAGTCGCGACATGATCACCGAGGGCCGGCCCGGATCGACGGCCACCGATCAGGCGGACACCCCCAAGGATTTCCTGCAGTTGCCCAACCATTACGGACAACACAGGCACTTCACGGGGGGATCGACCGTTGTGATGTTCGGAGGGGGCGTGAAGAAGGGCTTCGTCTACGGCCGCACGGCCGACGAGCGGCCCTGCATGGCCGTCGAGAACCCCGTCACGATCACCGATCTCCACGCCACGCTGTTCACGGCCATGGGGTGCAGTCCGAAGACCGTCTACGAGATCGAAAACCGCCCCTTCTATGCGACGGAAGATGGCAAGGGGAAGCCGGTGGAGGCGATCTTCGCCTGAGCGGAGGGCGTCGGCCCCACGTCGTGCCGGCGAACTGTCCACTGGCGGCTCGTGCGGCGTCTGATCGCTTTGCGGCCGGCCGTTTGCCGTCGGCGGAACGCCGCGCCTACCGTTGCCCGCCCCCGGGACGGCGGCCCAGTGGAGGGCCGCCCGTTGATCCACCCCGGGGAACCTCGAGGGTTTGAAACGATGAATGGCAAGATGTTCGTCAAGGTGATGGGAGCGGTGGCCTGCATCGCGGCGTTCGCGACGGCTGACGATGCCGAGGCCGGCAGGTGTCATCGTCGGCGGTGCTGCGAACCGTGTTGCTACACGGCTCCGGTCTGCTGCGAGCCGGTGTGCGTCAGCAGTTGTGCCCCGGCGTGTGCTCCGGCCTGTGCTCCGGCCTGTGAGATGGTCGCGTCCTACGACTGCTGCGGGCGGGTCGTCTGGCATCGGGCTGCTTGCTGCGAGACGATCGTCTCCTCGACGATCGTGCTGCCCGCCGCGGGTTGCTGCGGCCTCACCGCGAAGGAATCGTCGGCGACGGCCGGCATCGTGAAGGCGACGCCGGCTCCCGAGTCGGCGAAGGCCACGTCGGTCGCGGTCGCCAACTAGTCTCATCGGGCGAATGATTCGCCTATTCCCGCGCGGAGGTGCGTCCTCCGCGCGGGAATCTTAAAAAAGACAGCCCGGTCAATGGCACTTCCGCAATCGTCTTCGAGCTGATGGTGTCAGGATCTTCCGGATCGGCCCCGGCTCCGTGATGAAGGCAATGAGGCGGATGTCGCCGCCACACGCTGGGCAGTCCAGCGGAAACTCCTCACCTACCCGGGCCAGGATTTTCGCCCAGGCAATCCGAGACGTGTCGTTCGAGCGTGGCTTTTGATTCGGATTCGCGTCGCAGCAGCCTTTCGTGCCGTGACGACAGCCACTCACCAACTCGCCGACGTGCCCTTCCCCGATGTCCGTGCGGTCGTTGCCGCGGATACGAAACGCTATCAGTCGCTTTCCCCGGCTGAACGCTGGCGTCAGCTCTTCGCCCTGCTTGCTTGGGGCACGCAGCAACGCGCATCCCGCCCCGGCTCACACGCCGACACAGACGCGGAAGTTCGCTGGCAGGAAATCCAAAAGGATTTGTTCGCGCACCATGCCCGCTGAGCCGGATCGCCCGACCGACGCACTTGAAGCGGCGCTGTGCGACGTGATCGCAGTCCTGACGGCGACGAGCACCGCCTATGCGTTGATCGGCGGGCTCGCTACTGGATTCCGCTGGCGATGGCTGGAGCAGCAGATCACCGGACAACCCTGATCGCTACGCTCGGAGGAAAACTGGGCAACGGGCTTGGTCACCTGCCGCTCACGGCTGCCGGTGATCTTCGCCACCGCGATCTTGCTGTTGTCGTAGCGGATCATCTTCGGCCCGCCCCCGATGAAGCGGAACGCCCGGTTGTGACCCGCGACGAACGCCTCCGTGCACTCTCTCGGAAAGGCCTGGATGTAGACCGCGTCGGAGTACGGCAGCGACATCACGAACAGGGCGACCTGCTGCCTCTCACCCGCAACATCCACGTAGGCGAACCCAAAGTCCACCTGCGACTCTCCCGGCGGGTGAGAGAGAGGAACGAACACCTCCTTCGTGGCGTCCTTCCACGTCCGAACCACTTCCTTCACCATCGTGTAGCCGCCGGTGTAACCGCGCTCGACCTTCAGGCGGTCGAAGATCCGCTTCGCGGTGTGCCACTGCTTCACCGGCTCCTGCTTGTCGTGCTCCAGCACGTCGTGAATCCAAGCGAGGTGCGGGCCGACGACCGGCTGCTCACGCTTCGCCTTTCGCCGAGAGGTCAGGCGAGCCGAGGTCGCCCAGCTGCGGCCGGACGGCTACGAGCCGATCCTCACGAAGGCACCGGTGGTGCCTGCTCAAGCGACCGGAGAACCCCACGGATCATCAGGAAGTCAGGCTCAAGGAGATCCTGCAATACAACCTCAAGAGCGTCCGGGCTCATCTGCTCCGCGAGGACTTCCAGCGATTCTGGGAGTACATGAGCCCCGAGTGGGCCATGAAGTTCCTCGACGCCTGGTGCACCCGCACCATGCGCAGCCGGATCGGCCCGATGAAGAAGATCGCCCGGAGCCTGCGGCGTCATCGGCATCTGATCCTCAACTGGTTCCGAGCTCGCGGCACCATCTCGTCGGGCGTCGTCGAGGGATTCAACGGCAAAGCGAAACTGCCCACCAGAAAAGCGTTCGGCTTCCGGACGCCGCAGGGCAGCGAAATCGCCCTCTTTCATGTGCTCGGCCGGTTACCGGAGCCCGCGTTCACCCACAGATTCTGCTGAGGAGGCTTTTTCCATGCCCATGCCCATGCCCGGGCCTCATGACGCGAGCGCCGCGAGCACGTCGGCGAGCGGGATCGTCGCGAACGAGCTGGCGTAGTCGCTCATGGAGTAGGGGATCACGAGCCTCCCCGCATGAACGGTGGCCCCGCAGCTGTAGACCACGTTGGGCACGTAGCCCGCCCGTTCGTTTTCGTTGGCCGAGAGGAGCGGCTCCGCCAGCCGGCCGAGCACCCGGGTGGGATCGGCGAGATCGAGGAGGACGGCGCCGATCGAGTATTTCCGCATCGCCCCCACGCCGTGGGTGAGCACGAGCCAGCCCGCCTCCGTCTCGATGGGCGAGCCGCAGTTGCCCACCTGCACGTATTCCCAGGGAAATGTCGGCCGCAGCACGAGCCGTCGCGAATGCCAGAAGTGGAGCATGTCCGACTCCATGACGTACATGTTCTCGCCGTCCTGTCGCGAGAGCATCGCGTAGCAGCCGTTGATCCGCCGGGGAAAGAGCGCGAGCCCCTTGTTGGTGACTTCGGGGCCGTTGAGCGTGCTCACCCGGAAGCGGACGAAATCGTCGGTCTCCACGAACTGCGGCAGCATCACGCTCCCGTCGAAGGCCGTGTAGGTGGCGTAGTAGTGGATCGCACCATCGTCCTCGACGAAGCGCACGAAGCGGGCGTCCTCGATGCCGTTGGTCTCGGCCGGCGAGTAGGGAAAGATGACCCGCTCGGAGATGTCGGAGTCGGCCGCACACTCGATCTCGTAGTTGGCCTGGGCGAGCGCGAGGATCGCCGCCGCCAGCGGTTCCCATTCGCGGCGGCGCGACCGCTGCTGCCGGGAGGTCGCCTGCAGCGAGCCTTCCAGGTCGCGGAGCGTGAAGCGGTCGTCGAGGGCGGTGAAGACCGGCTCGACGAAGCCGTTCGCCACCCCGAGTTCGCTCAGTTTCCGCAGGAAGAGCGGCTTGTCGTAGGTGGCGCTGGCAACCACCCGCGGCGCGGTCACGAAGCCCGTCGGGGGGGCGAGGGTGATCGCGCCCGCGGCGTCGATCGTGCCGGTGCGGAAGCCGACGCTCGAGACGTGCCCCTCGCCGGTGGCCCGCAGGCTGACGATGAACCGGGCGGTGCCCGGAGGGCATCCGCCCTGGTCGGGATGCCAGACGATCGACGGATTGAAGAGCGCGGAGCTTTCGAGCGCGTATTCCTGGGTGAAGTACGAGCCGATCAACAGCCGCCGGGATTCCGTCAGCGGCTTGTCGGTGAGCAGGTGATGCCGCACCGAATCGAACCGCTCCTGGAAGAAGTTCAGCAGCCGCTGGTGCCGGCCATGAAACTCCGAGAGCACCCCCGCCAGCAGACCCTCGACCTCGTGCTCGCCGAGCTCCATGACGCGGCTGATGATCCGCATCGCCCGCTGCGGGTTCGTCGGCTCGAACGGACGGTAGAGCACCCGCGCGTTGTTGGGCCTGAGCAGCACGCCGGTGCGGGTCACGTGCATCGCGGATCGACTCCGGTGGTGACGGGGCGTCAGCGGCCGCAGATTCCCCGGGCGGACGGCGGCGGCAGGGAAGCCCGTCCGCCCGCCGTGAGCGACGGTCGCTCGACCGCGACCGCCTTCTCCAGGCACCGCATCTCCACGATGGCGGCGAGATAGGCCAGCGTCGATTCCGCCCCCTGATTTTCGTTGGCCCGGTCTTCGAGCAGCCCGTCCCGGCAGCCACCGGTGCGGGGATCGCCGACGACGGTGCCGAGGACGTTGTGTCCGTGAAACCAGTCGAAGGCGTTCCAGGCGCGCTCCAGCCAGCGGGGGTCGCCGACGGCGTGGAAGGCTTCGCAGCACGCGGCCACCATCGCCTGAGACTCGATCGGCTGCTGATCGAACTCCGCCCCGCGACCGCCCCGGCGGAGAAACCCCCGGCAGCCGATGGGGGAGAAGCGGCCCGAGGGCGAGGTCTGCCGTTCGGCGAGCCATTCGAGCATGGCGATGCCGGCGTCGAGGGCGTCCTGGGCCGCCGCCCAGCGGCCGGCGGAGATCAGGGCCTGGCAGGGGCGGGCGTTTTCGTAGGCGACCACATCCTCGAACCACGGCCAGTCGGGGGCTGCGTTGCCCTTGTGGAGCGCAAGCAGCCGGTCGGTGAGCGTCTGTCGGGCGGCGTTGGCGAGCCGGTCGCCATGGAGGCGGCGGAGGTATTCCTGGAGGCCGATGATCGCCAGCGCCCAGCCACGCGGGCTCGTGGTGGCGATCACCGCCCTCACCGCGGGCTCGAAGAACCGCATCGCGAACCGGCGCAGCCCCTCGTGCCGCGACCGTCCGATGCAGGTGCCGAGGGCCACGATCGCCCGGCCCAGGCAGTCGTCCGACCCGGCGTCGTCGAGCCAGCGGCGGTCGTAATCCATCAGGTTGCGGAAGCGTCCGGTGGCGGGATCGAAGGCGTGGCCCAGGAACGACGCATAGGTGGCGGCGGCCCGTGCGGTCTTGCGGGACTCCAGTCCCAGATCCTCGAGCATCACCATCAGCGCCAGCGCGCGGGCGTTGTCGTCGGTGCAGTAGCCCTCGGCACGCGCCGGGACGTCATAGGTGGCGTGCTGGAGCAGGCCCGTCGCGTCGGTGAGCCGCCAGAGGTGGTCGAGCACGATCGTGGGCAGCCGGCGGCGGGGAAGCGTGGCGAGGCCGCTTGCCGTTCCGCGGCGGGGCTTGACCAGCGTCGCAAGCCGTGTGCGGCCGAACGCCTCGACGTAGCGGTCGGCGACCCGGCTCCAGACCATGTCGCGGCCGAGCAGCCAGGCCCGCTTCCGCATCGCATGCCGCCGGGCGTCGTCGGCGAGCAGGCTCGAGACCTCGCGGGCGATCGCCTCCGGATCCCGGAAGGGAACGAGCACCCCGCGGCCGTCGGCCAGGAGTTCGCGGGCATGCCAGTAGGGCGTCGAGAGCACGGCCTTGCCGCAGCCGAAGGCATAGGCCAGCGTGCCCGACGTGATCTGATCCTCGCCGAGGTAGGGTGTGACGTAGACGTCGGCGGCGCCGATGAAGGCCAGCAGTTCCGGCATGTCCACGTAGCGGTCATGGAAGACGACATGCCGCGTCACACCGAGCTCGTTCGCCAGCCGCATCAGCGACTCGCGGTAGCGTTCCCCCTGCTCGCGGAGCAGGTGCGGATGCGTGGCGCCGACGACGAGATAAATCGCATCGGGATGCCGGGCGATGATCGCGGGCAGGGCGGCGATCACGTTCTCGATTCCCTTGCTGGGCGACAGCAGCCCGAACGTGAGCAGCACGTCCGAACCCTCGATGCCGAAGCGGTCCTTGTGGAAGTTTGGGTCGGCAAACTCCATGTGGGGAATGCCGTGGGGAATCACGTCGATCTGGGCGTCGGCGACACCATGGATGGAGCGGAGCAGTTCCCGGCCGCGCTCGGTCATCACGGCCACGCGGGCCGAGAGATGAAGCACCTCGTCCAACACCCGCCGCTGGTCGGCCGTGGGGCGGGCGAGCACGGTGTGGAGGGTCGTGTGGACGGGCATCCGCAGGTCGCGGAGCAGTTCGAGCACGTGCCCGCCGGCCGTCCCGCCGAAGATGCCGTATTCATGCTGCAGCGACACGACGTCGATGTTGGTGAGATTGAGAAACTCGGCGGCCCGGCGGTAGGCGGCAGGGTCGCCGTCGTCGCAGGCGAAGCGGACCTCCGCCGGATAGTCGTAGCCCTGGCCCCGGTCGTTCATCGACACGACGAGGCAGTCGGCCTCGGGCAGTCGCTCGGCGACGGCAGAGCGGAGGTCGCGGGTGAACGTCGCCAGACCGCACCGTCGCGGAACGTGGTTGCCGACGAAGGCGATCCGATCGAGCGGGGCGGGCTGCATGGCGGACCTGGCATGCGTGGTGGGCGTGCATGCCGGTGAACCCTCGCCGTCCTAAGGGCGGCGGATTGTAGCGCGGCCGGGAAGGGGGGGCGAATCCCCGCGTGAAGTTGCCGCAGCCGGGAACCGAGACACGTGGGCCGCTCGATCGCACCGGCACGTGGGCACAACCGCCCCGCGCGACGGGGAACCCCCGGCCACCCTCCGCAAAACCTCGAATGGCGGCGGGATCGCCCCAGTCGCTCTCCCAGGCGATCGCCCAGGCGCTTTACCAGTCGCGCTATGTGGTGGCGGGGGTGATGAGCTGCGCGAGCAGCGGCAGGAGCTGCTTCTTGCGGCTCACCACGTTTCGCAGTTCGTAGAGCCCTCGGTCGAGTCGCGGATAGTTGATGTCTTCCCAGGCCTCCGATTCGTGGGAAAGCAGGAGCAACGAGCCCTGGCTGACGACATCGGTGACGAGCAGCGCCGAAAAGTCGAGGCGGTTCCGCCCGGCAAAGTCCTCGAGCGCGGCGCGGAGGTCGTCTTTCCGCTCCCAAAAGAGATCGAAGCCGGTCTCCTCGATCTGCGAGATCGAGAATCGCACACCGTGCTCGGTGAACTCCTTGCAGTCCTCGGCGATCACGCCGGCGGGGGGCTTCGATCGCAGGGCCGATCCGATCTCGAAAAACTCCCGGGCATACTCGTCGAGATCGACGAGACAGAGCTCGCGGAGCCAGCCGAGCACCTGACGGTCGATGTCGGTGGTGGTCGGCGACCTGAGGAACAGGGTGTCGGAGATGATTCCCGACGCCATGCACAGGGCGATCTCCGGCCGGGGCGTGATGCCCGCGGCACGAAACTGCCTGGCCACGAGCGTGCAGGTCGATCCGACGGGCTCGTTGATGAACCGAATCGGCTGGGTCGAGCGGAGGCCGCCGCCGAGCCGGTGGTGGTCGAGCACCTCGACGATCTCCGCGTCCTCCGCGCCGCTGACCGCCTGCGCGAGTTCGTTGTGGTCGACCAGCACGAGCCGGGGCTTCGGCGGATTGATGATGTCGGTCTTGAACGAGTAGCCCAGCAGCCGGCCGTCGTCCCCCACGACCGGGAAGACCGGCTGCGACGACCGCTCGACGATGCTCCGGGCCTCGACGAGGCTCGACTTGCCCTGGATCGTGACGAAGTCGCGGTTCACGACGGGGTCGATGAACTGGGCCGAGCGAATCCGCAGCACCGTGTTGATCGTGTCGAACGGGCTGATGAGCACCGACACGCCGCGAATCTTCGCGAGCTCCATCAATCCGGATGAGAGCGTGAAGCCGCCGGTCACGACCAGCACTCGCACGCCATGCTCGATCGCCGGCAGGTGGATCGACGGCCGGTCACCGCAGACCACGACCAGCCGCTCCGCGGGAAACTTCCTCATCCGTTCCGTGAAGCCCTCGGCGCTCATCGCGCCGACCATCACCATCAGTTCGTCCTTCCGCGATGCATCGACCAGGTTCTGGAATCCCCCGCCGAGGACGTCGTGGATCTTTCCCAGGCAGGTCGCCACCGTCCGCGACTTGATCGGGTCGTGCTCGTTGTGGAAGAAGAGCCCCATCACGTCGAGCACCGAGAGCACGCCCACCACCTGACTGTCACCGTCGATCACAGGCAGGGCCCGCAGGTCGGCCGCCTGCATCCGCTGATAGACCTCGTGGAACGACTCGCCGAACGAGGCCGTCACGACGTCGCGGCGGCAGAGGTCCTCCGCCGACGGCCGCACGTCCATGATGATCCGCGGCGGCGCGAGTCCCGCGCGGTCGAGCGCGTATTCCGTCCGCTTGTTGGGCGGGCCGCAGCAGGCGGCGACGGCGTCGGGTCGCGTGGTCTGCTGCAGGAGGTCGGCGTAGGCGATCGCGGAGCAGATCGCGTCGGTGTCGGGATTGCGGTGCCCGAAGACGAAGACACTCATGATGCGGCGGCGTGGGCGAAGGGGCGTCGGGCGAGGAAGGACGACGCGGGATTGTGCTGCACGCACCAAGCCGCGGCAAGGAGAGTTTTCGAATCGGACGTCCGGCAGCGACCGCTTCGGTTTCGCGCGGTTCGGGCCTCAGCCCGGGCCGCCGGTGGTCGGCCCCGCGCTGCCGCGGCTTGGCGGAATTGCCGCGAAAAGATACGCTGAAGCTCCGGACCGCGACAGTTTTCCGCCCGAGGTCGTTTCCATGGCAGGCAGCACAACTCGCCGCGGGTTTCTCTCGAGGTCCGCCGGTGTTTCGCTCGGGGGAGCCGTGGCGGGTGGCTTGATCCCCGCGTGCGCCCCCCGGTCCGCCCGTGCGGAAAGCACGAACGACGATCGGCCCGGGATCGGCTGCATCGGCCTCGGGTCGATGGGCATGGGCGACGCCAGCGCGCACGCCAGGTTTGGCGAGATCCTCGCCGTCTGCGACGTGGACGACCGGCATGCCGAGCGGGCCCGGAACGACGCGACCATCGGCAAGGGCAGGGCCGACTCCTACCGCGATTACCGCCGGGTGCTCGACCGGAAGGACATCGATGTCGTCAGCATCGTGACCCCCGATCACTGGCACGTGAAGATCGCGATCGAGGCGCTGCAGGCCGGCAAGCACGTCTTCTGCCAGAAGCCGCTCTCCCTCACGCTCGAGGAAAACCAGCTTGTCCGGGCCGCGGCCGAGAAGTATCCCAAGTCCCAGTTTTTCATCGGCACGCAGCAGCGCAGCCAGAAGGACCAGTTTCTGCGGGCCGTCAACATGGTCCACAAGGGCCTCCTCGGCGACATCAAGAAGGTCACCGTCGGCATCAACGGCAGTCCCACCGGCGGTCCCTTCCCGGTCGCCCAGCCGCCGAAGGAACTCGACTGGGAGATGTGGCTCGGCCAGGCTCCGAAGGTGGATTTCCGCGAGAAGCGCTGCCACTACGAGTTTCGCTGGTGGTATGAGTATTCGGGGGGCAAGTTCACCGACTGGGGCGCGCATCACGTCGACATCGCCCAGTGGGCGCTGCGGGAAGACGCGAAGGGCAAGGGCCCGACGAGGATCGACGGCACCGACGCCAGGCATCCCGTGCCCTTCAAGGACGGCTCTCCGACGGTCGACGACTGCTACAACACCGCCGACGATTTCGCGGTGAACTGCACGTTCCAAAGCGGCGTGGAGATGACCGTCACCAGCCGGGGCGACAACGGGATTCTCTTCGAGGGCACGAAGGGGCGGATGTTCGTCAACCGCGAGAAGATCACCGGCACGCCGATCGAGGAGCAGTGGGACAAGGACCAGTTCACCGACGCCGACGTGGTCAATCTCTACAAGGGCAAGCCCTTCGAGGAACACAAGAAAAACTTCTACCGCTGCATTCGCGAGGGCGGCCTGCCGGTGTCCGACGTCTTCAGCCACATCGCGGCGATGAACACCTGCCACCTCGCGGCGATCGCCGCGCGGCTGGGCCGGGCGCTCACCTGGGATCCGGCGGCCGAGAAGATCGTGGGAGACGCACAGGCGGCCGCATTGGCGTCGCGGAAGCAACGCGCGGGATACGAAATCCCGCGGGCATGAGGTTTTCCGCGACGTGTCACGACTGATTCCCGACGGCACTGTCCTTCCCGACGATGGGCGTCGTGCCGGCCGGTCCAACGCCGTGCTCTTCGCGATGAGCATGGCCACGCTCGTCGTGCTCGCGGTGTGCAGTCCTTGGATCGTGCGGTCCGCCGTCGAGATTCTCGGCCTCGATTCGACGACCCCGATCGAGTGGGTGCCGGAGTCGTTCCCGCGCCGGCAGGCCTACGGGCAGTTCTGCCGCGAGTTCGAGAGCGGCGACGTGGTGGTGGCGTCTTGGCCGGAGTGCACGCTCGATTCCCCGGCGATCGGGCGGTTCATCTCCGCCGTGACGGGATCCAACGCTCCCCGGAACGCCGCCGGCGAGCCGTGGTTCGAGTCGGCGGTGGCCGGCACCACGGCCGTGGAGCGGCTCACCGCGCCCCCGCTGTCGCTCGACCGTGATGCCGCGATCGAGCGGCTGAAGGGGGTGTTGGTCGGGCCGGACGGCCGCCAGACCTGCATCGTGGTCGCCCTGACGAGGGCGGGCCTCACCGAACGCCGGCTGGCGACGGGATGGATCCGCGACACGCTCCTCCGCACGGCCACGACCGCGGCCGACGACCTGCACCTCGCCGGATCCGTCATCGACAACGTGACCGTGGACGAAGCCAGCGCCGAGAGCCTGAATGTGTACGGCGGCCCGGCGGGCCTTCTGATCCTCCTGCTCACGTGGTGGTCGCTGCGGTCGTTCCGCTACGCCCTGCTGGTCTTCCTGCTGTCGCTCGTCTGCGTCGGCCTGTGCTTCGTGTCGCTGCGGGCCTGCGGTGACCGCATGAATCCCGTCTTGATCGTGATGCCGTTGCTGGTCCTCACGCTCGGCGTGTCGGGGGGCATTCATCTGGTCAACTATCTCGTCGAGGCCTCCCAGCAGGGGGACGGGCCGGGAGCGGCCGGCCGGGCGATCCGGTTGGGCTGGTTGCCCTGCAGCCTGTCGGCCGGCACGACCGCCCTGGGGCTGGCGTCGCTCGTGGTCAGCGAACTCGAGCCGATCCGGGTCTTCGGATTCCATTCCGCGATCGGGGTGGTCGCCACGCTCGCCGTCCTGTTTCTGGTCCTGCCGGGGGTGTTCTCGCGGTGGCCGATCCGTCGTGCGGCCGGCCACGAGGTCGAGACGACCACGACGGCCTCCCGGTTTGCGGTGGTCGTCGTCCGGGCCGCGGGTCCGATCGTCGTGGTGGCGCTCCTCGCCATGCTCGTCGCCGTGGCGGGCGTCTCGGGCATCCGCACGTCCGTCGCGATCGACACCCTCTTCACACCGGAGAGCCGCGTGGTTGGGGATTATGAGTGGCTGGAGCGGAAGATCGGGCCGCTCGTGCCCGTGGAGGTGGTGCTGCGGTTCGGCGCCGATTCCGACATCCGCCCCGCCATTCGGCTCGACATCACGCGGGAGGTCGGTGCGGCGCTCCGCGAACTGCCCGAGGTGAGCGGTGTGCTGTCCGCCGCCACCTTTCTTCCCGACCTCGCGCCCTCCTCCGGCTCGCGTGGGGCCGCGCGAAAGGCGATCGTTGCCCGGAAGCTCGAGTCCAATCTGGCCGAACTCACCGACATGCGGATCATCCGTGACACGGGGGGCGAGCAGCTCTGGCGGGTGACGGCCCGCACCTCGGCCCTGGCCGGCATCGATTACGGTGACTTTCTGGCGACGGTCCAGAGCCGCGTGGAGCCGATCGTCGCGGCCCATGGCGGGGCGGCCCACGGGTTCACCGCGGAATGCACCGGGGTGATGCCGCTGATCAACGCGATTCAGAAGACACTCCTGCACGACCTGTTCACGAGCTTTCTGTCGGCGTGCTTCCTGATTTCACTCGTCATGATGGTCGTGGAGCGGGGCGTCGTGGCGGGGCTGATCGCCATGATCCCGAACGTGTTTCCGATGGTGCTGCTCTTCGGCCTCCTTGGCTGGGCCCGATTGTCGCTCGACATCGGCAGCGTGATGACGGCCTCGGTCGCGCTCGGCATGGCGGTTGACGGCACGTTCCACTTCCTCACGTTCTTTCGCCGCGGCCTGGCACGGAGCGAGGGCACGTCGGGCGATCCGGGCGGAGCGTTGGCCGCTCGAGTCGCCGCGGTGCACGGTGCCTTTCGCGAATCGGCCCCGGCGCTCGTTCAGAGCGCGGTCGTCTGCGGGCTGGGGATTCTGGCGTTTGCCGGCAGTTCGTTCGCGCCGACGCGACGGTTCGCGTGGATGCTGTCGCTGCTGGTGGCCGCCGCCCTGGTCGGCGATCTGGTGGTGCTGCCGTCGCTGCTGGCGAGCCGGCCCGGCCGCTGGTTTCAGCCGCGGCGCGGGGCGGGGCCCCGCGGGTGGCGAAGGCCTGCCGGTCGGGCGTGAGGCCGGAGCGGCACGGGAGCAGGATCGCGAGCGGATCCCGCGACCGTGGCGTGCTCGGATGCGGTCGCTACACTCGAGCCCCATCGCTTCCGCCCGCTTCCCATCCGAGGATTCGCATGACCGCCGCCAACACCCCCCAGGAACGACTGGCCACCCTCGGCCTCGTGCTCCCGCCGGTCGGCAAGCCGGCGGGTGCCTACAAGCCCTGTCTCGTGGTGGACCGGATGGTCTACGTCTCGGGCCACCTGCCGGTTGCCGCCGACGGGTCTCTGGTCAAGGGAAAGGTGGGGGCGGATCTCGACGGAGATGCCGGCAAGGCGGCCGCCCGTCTGGTGGGGCTCGCGATCCTCGCCACGCTCGTCGCCAATCTCGGCAGCCTCGACCGGGTGGGGCGGGTGATCAGGCTCATGGGGCTCGTGAACTGTCCGCCCGACTTCGTGCAGCATCCCCACGTGATCAACGGTTGCAGCGAACTCTTCGCCGAGGTGTGGGGGCCGGATCTCGGCGTGGGCGTGCGGAGCGCGTTCGGGGCGGGGTCGCTGCCGCTCGGAGTGGCCGTCGAGATCGAAGCGGTGTTCGAACTGGCGTGACAGGCGAAGCCGGTGTCGAACGCATGAACCTCCGGCATCGCCACGGGCCCAAAACGCCTCGATCCACTCGCTGAAATCCTTCTCCGGCAGACCAGCCGCGGGCGATTCGTGCCGCCGCCAGAGAGACGAACCCGCCGGTCAGCGAAGGCTCCGACGGCGAGCGGCACCTAAGCGATGCGATGGTGCTGGGGGCCTTTGATCGATCGCGGGGCCACCGGCGAACCGCCCTCCATCCTGTCCCGCTCCCCTCACGTCCGCGGAGGCACGCTCGCGATCCAGCCTTCGAGCGGATCGAGGCGGGAGGGCAGTCCGTAGTCGGGCAGCCGCGAGGCGTGGGCGGCCTGCAGGCCGCAGATGACGGCGTCGAGGAGATCGCCCGCGGCGTCTGCGACGAGCCGCGCTTGCCAGGAAGGGGTGATTTCCAGCCGCACGTCGAGGCCCGCGGTGCCTGCCACGAGCGCCTTCACGATCGTTCGCCGGTTGGCCCGCCGCTCCGGCGTCCATGCGGCCGGTGCGTCGCTCTTGTAGGAACGCCGGCAGGCCTGCCGGGCGGTGAATCCGGGATAGGCCTCGACCGCGATCCGCGACCCCGTGCGGCCCCGCGGCGCGACCCGGTGCGCTGGAAACGTGAGTCCGGCGGCCAGCATGCGGCCGATGCCCGCGTGCATCATCCAGGCGACCGGTGGATTGGTCCACCGCATCGCCGGGCTCGATCCGGCGGGCTTGTCGGTCGCCCGCCAGGCGAACTTGTCGCCGGCGGGGCGGCCGTTGCACCAGCGGCGGAAGCGGTCGCGGAGCGCGTCACGAGGTGCGCCACAGTAGAAATCCACGAACCGCCGCCAGTCGGTCGGCCAGCCCTCGTGCTCGATGAGCGTCCGTGGCTGGCCGAAGGGCAGATCGACCCCGCCGAGCCATGGCCCCGGCTCGCGGAGAAAGGCCTCGAAGGCGGCGAATGTCTCGAGCGGACGGACCGTCTCCAGCCGGTAGACGGGATCCCGCGAGCGGGCGGTGAGGTCACCGACCGCGACGGTGATCGGCTTCCGCGGCCGCGGCGCGGAGGTGAAGTCGATCCCGAGCACGCGTCCGCCGGATGTGCGTCGCGACACGGCTCAGCCCACGATCACGGTCGGCCGCTTGGTCGGGTCGGCGATGGCCTGGTCGAGGAGATCGACGACCCGGTTGGGCACGTCGCCCTGGCCGAAGAGCACATAGTCGAGGGCGAGCTTGAGGCTGCCCCCCTTGCTCCAGCCGAAGACGATGTCGAGCGGCGCCCCGCTCTTGGTCATCTCCATCGCGACCTGCGCGATCGTGTGCGACACCGAGACGACGTCGCGGGCGACGATGATGAAGCGATTACCGTCCTGACGGGCCGAGAGGATCGGCGAGTTCTGGAACTCGCTGACGTCGCCGTAATGAACCTCCAGGAACACCAGCGGCACGCTCTCGGGGATCCGGTGCTTGCGGCGGATTTCAGCCTCCTTGTCGGCCAGCGAGCGGCTGCCCGGACGGTGGGGCACCAGCACGCGAAACGCCCCCTCCAGCACGATGTCTGTCCAGAGCATGCGATCGGCGTCGTCAGCGAATCGAAACTCCTTGAGCCGCATCTCGTCGCTGCGGAAGAACCGCGACGTGAAGGAGATCGCCATGACGGTGGCGATGAAGATCGAGGCGATGATGATCCCGTCGGGCCGCTCGTAGATGTTGGCGATCGTGGTGTAGATGAAGACGAGCGTGATCAGGCCGAAGCCGACCCGCTGGGCCTGGAGGGCCATTCCATGATGCGGCTCGGGCTCCTTGCGGACCTCGTGGAGAAACGAGGCGACGCAGGCGCTCGTCATCAGCACGAGCACGCCGGTGGCATAGGCTCCGCCCTGCGCCGACACATCGGCCCGGAAGGCGAGCGTGACGACGAGATTGATCACCGTGAAGGCGATCACCAGCGGCCGGTAGGCGCCGGCCCACTCCGGCGCCATGCCGTAGCGAGGCAGATACCGCGGCACCATGTTGAGCAGGCCGCCCATCGCCGATGCGCCGGCGAACCACAGGATCAGGATCGTGCTGATGTCGTAGATCGTGCCGAAGACGTCGCCGAAGAGCGGGCAGATCGGATGGGGGCTCTCGCCGTGGGCGAGGTAGGCGAGCGCCCGGTCCATCGCCTTGCCCTTCACCGGCTCGAGTCGCAGCTCATCGGCGGGGATCAGGGTGTTGGTGCCGGTGGCCAGCGATGAGCCGATCAGGAAGAACGACATGATCAGTGCCGCCACCAGCAGCATGAGCTTGGTGTTGTGGACGCGGGCCTTCTCGTCGTGGGGATCAGCCTCGGTGCCCCGGACCATGTGGATGTGAAGCACGCCCGTCTCGAAGCCCGAAAGACCGAGCGCCAGTTTGGGGAACACGAGCAGCGAGATGCCGAGGGCCACCCAGGGACCCGTGCCGGCGAGCGGAGCATGTTCGAGGTGATAACGACCCGACGAGATCTCGCCCCACCACTGCTGCAGGAGCGCCGGGTGACTGACGAGATGGAACACGCTCGCCACGATCACCACGAACGAGAGCCCGAGGAATGCGATCACCAGCACCGTGGCGATGCCGACCACCTCCCCATACCCCTTGAGAAACATCGCCCCGAGGAGCACCAGCAGAAACATGGTCACGGTCATCTGGCCCTGCATCCACGCGGGTGTCTCTCCCGTGTAGAGCGGGTTGCTGATCAAGTGGGCCGCGGCGTCGGCGGCCGAGAGCGTCTTCGTGATCACGAAGTCGGTGGCCGCAAAGCCGATCAACACCAGCACGACGAGCTTCGCGCCCCAGCCGTGAAACATGCGTTCGATCATGCCGATCGAACCGACACCGTCGGGGGTCTCGCCGGCGACGTGCCGGTAGATGGGGAGGGCCCCGAAGAGCGTGACGAGCACGAGCACGAGCGTCGCCAGCGGGGCGAGCGTGCCGGCCCCCTCGAACGCGATCGACGGCTGGTAGCCGAGCGTGCTGAAGTAATCGACACCGCACAGGCACATGATCAGCAGCCACGGATAGTGGCGATGATCATGATGGCTTTGGCTCAAGGACCGCTCCTCTTCGGGGGATGGCAGAGTATCGGCAAGCCGTAAAAACCCTGCAACCGGCGGGCCCAAAAAGATTCCCAGAACCCTTTTTGGTTATGATTCAGGGCTGATTCGCCAGCCCTTCGAGGGATGCTGCATGTCCCCGTTCGTCATCCGTTCGCGCCGTGGCGTGCCGATCATCCGCGGACTGACGCCACGCGGCGGCATTCCGGGCGTCGCGCCGGGCGTTGCGGTGTGTTTCTTGCTGGGCTGCTTGCTGGGCGTGGCATCGGGCTTCGCGTCGGGTGTCGCGCGGGCGGAGGAGCCGGCAGCGGCCACGCTCGATCTGCCCGGCGGCGGCACGCTGCCCGGGGCGATCGTGCCCGCGGCGGCGGCCGACACGGGCGATCGCGACACGCTCGGCTGGAAGTCGCCCATCTTTTCACGGCCGTTCGAGTTCGCCCTCGATTCCATCATCGGCGTGCGGTTCCCGGGACCATGGCCGAAGTACGACGCGGCCTTCCGCCTCTACCTGCACAACGGCGACATGCTCGACGGCGGGATCGAGGCGATCGACACGGACCACGTGGTCGTGCGTCCGTCCGGTGGGGCCGACGACGAGCCGGTGTCGGTGCCACGCTCGATGATCGACGGAATCGTTCGCCTGGGCGGGGCGATCCCGGGCAGCTTCATCGGGCCCGGGAATCTTGCCGGCTGGAATCATGCCCCGGAAGGAGCCTGGCGGGCCGAGGCCAGCGGGATCCTCGCCACGCGGCGGGGCATGGCATCCCGCGACATCGGCGTGCCCGGCCGGGCGTGCTACGACGTCGTGGTGTCGTGCCGCCGCAAGTCGGAGTTTCGCATCGCCGTCGCGGCGGCGGCGAAGCCCGCGGACGACAGGTTCTGGGTCGAGGTCCTGCAGTTTCCCGAGGGCACGACGGAGGCGGCGGTGTTTCGGCACGAGCCGGCGCGGGCGGCCGTCGAACCCCTGCCGTTCGCGGGCGACGCGACCAAGACGGCGCGGTTCGTGATCTTCGTCGATCAGGAAAAGGGGAGGCTCGCGGCATTCACGAGCATCGACGGGAAGGCGGGGCCGATCGCGGAGGTCGTCGTGCCACCGCAGGCCGGGAACCAGGCGTCGGGCCTGTTCCGCTTCACGGTCGGCGCCGGCGAGGTCTGTCTCGAGAGCCTGCGGGTCAGTCCGTGGACGACCCCGGATCCCGTGGTCGAAGAACGGTCGGCCTCCGCCGTCGTCGCCCGGGACGGTCGTGTCATCGAGGCCGACATCGAGAGTTTCGACAAGGCGGCCGGTGAACTCGTGTTGAAGTCGTCCACCGGGCAGTCACGGCTGAAGGTCGATGACATCGACGAGATTCGCCTGGTGAGCCAGGGTCGGGGCGCGGACAAGACGGCCACCGGGCCGGCCGAGGCCGCGACGCTCCGGGTGGTGCGAGCCAGTGGTGGCACGCTCGCCGGGCGGCTCGTCGCCGTCGAGGAGCATGCGGTGCGTCTGCGGCTTGCGGGCATCGAGACTCCGATCAGCGTGCCTTTGGCCGACGTGGTGTCGATGGTCTCGCTCACGGCGAAGAAGGCACCGCCGGCGGCGGAGGCGGCGGCGCTGCCGGGCCGGATCGGACTGCTGGTGGCCGACGACGTGGTGCTGCGTGGGTGCGTGGTCGATGGCAGCCCCTGGTCGGCAGGGCTGGCGTGGCAACCCCTGGGCAGCGCGACGGCGAGCCCGCTGGCGGCCACCGCCGAGTCGGCCGACGTGGCGATCGAATACGTGCCGCGGTCGAAGAACAGGGCGATCGGTGCCTCCGAGGTCGAGGTCGGCGGCATCGGCGGCATGGTCAATCAGGATGCGGAGGGTTTTTTCGTCATCACCATGCTCAGCGAGAATGGCGCGGCCGCGGTCGATGGCCGGTTGATGCCCGACGACCGCCTCCTCGCGATCAAGCCGCGGCCCGAGGGGGCCTTCGTGCCGACCGAAGGCCTCGATTCCGCCACGGTGATGAACCTGCTCCGCGGTCGCGTCGGCTCGCCGATCGTGCTGAAGGTCGCGACCCCCGGCGACCAACCCCGCGAGATCGATCTCGCGCGGGGGCTGATCTACGTCGCCGGCACCGACGTGCTCGAGCAGGCACTCGCCACGCATGTCAGGCTCGCTCGGCCCGTCGTGGCCAAGCCGGAGGAGGCGGCGATCTATCCGTCTGCGGTCATCCTGCGAAGCGGAGATGTGGTGCCCTGCGAGGTGGTGGGCATCGACGGGAAGTCGATGCGGCTGCGGACACCCTTCTCCGACGGCGGCACGAGTGAGCCGGTGGTCGTGCCCGCAGGGCTGATCCAGGCCGTGGAACTCGACCCTTCCGTGCCCGGACGCGCGCTCGAAAAACTCCGCCTCGAGAGGCTGCTCACGCTGCCGCGGTCGCAGCGGGAGGCTCCCCCGACCCACATGATCCGCCTCAAGGACGGCGACTATCTGCGTGGGCGGCTGGAATCGCTCGACGCCGAGACGCTCACGGTCGATGTTCGCGGCGAGGTGAAGAAGCTGCCGCGGTCCGTGGTGGCCCGCATCATCTGGCTGCATCCGCCGCAGGACGGGGGCGGGGAGGGCGACGACGAGGGGGGCGGCCCGAGCCCCGGCGGCCTGATCGTGCAGGGCGTCGTCGAGCGGATGGCACAACGCCGGGTGACGCTGATCGCGGAGCGTGTCGAGGCATCGACGATCCACGGCACGAGCCCGGCGCTCGGGCACGGAAACATCGATCTCACGACGGTGGACCGGCTGTTGATCGGCCGGGCCATCGAGAAGGAATCGGCCGAGTTGCCGTATCGGCAGTGGCGGCTGAAGCCGGCTGCCGAGCCCCGCAGCCTCCGCGATGCGGGCCGCACGCCCAAAGCCGGAGCGGAGTGAGCCCGACCGTGCCCGGCGATGGCGCCTCCACGACCAACTGCCGGCTCGAGGTCACCTCACCGTCCGCCGCCGGGCGCTTCGAGTCGCTGCACGATCGTGCGCACCACGAAGCCACCGAGGGTCGGGTCCTGGAGAAACACCTGCCAGAAGCGATCGGCTGATATTCTGCCGCACACCGCATCGATATCCGCGCGGACCGTCGCCGTTCGGCGGCCGTCGGTCGAGAAGAGCCCCATCTCGCCGACCAGCTCGCCCGGGCCGAGAAGCACGTCGGCCTCGACGACTCTCAGCGATCCCTGGATCACATACAGCACGTGGTCGGCGGGATCGCCACGGTGGAAGAGCGCTTCTCCCGTGGCGAAGTGCCGCTTCTCCATGAACGGCACGAGCATCGCGAGCGACACGGGGCCGCGTGAGGCCCGGCGGACCAGGGCCGCGAGGCTCCGCACCCGGTGCAACTGCCAGGCGTTCAGGGGGAGCAGCATGCCGTGCAGGGCGACGATGCTCGGGGCTCCGAGCAGCACGCCGTAGGCGATGAAGGTGACGTTGCTCGCCATGGCCACGGCCCTCAGCCGCACCATCGTCGTTGACCAGAATGTCGTGAACACGAGCACGGCCGCCAGCCAGCCGCACGCTTCCGTCAGCAGCATGGGATTGTTTCCTGATCAGTCGGGGATGAATCGTGCATGATGTGCGATGCGCCCACGCGCCGCAGCGGTTACTCTTGGCAGGACGGCCCCCGGACCGCGAGCATCATGCCTTTCCAGATCAGCCTGACCACGACACCCTTCGATGCGGGCTACGCCCCGGCGCCGCATTCCCGTCTGACGACGAACTTCGCCAACCTCGCCAAGCACCCCGACGGCCGGGCCCAGCGGATCGCCGCCACGCTCGCCCGGATCGAGCGGCGGTTTCACGGATTGCTCCGTGAGCCCGGGGATTCGGCCCGGTATCGGATCGGCCTGGAGATTCTCACGATCAGCATCCGCTTCCCCGACGGGCCGGATGCCTGGTTTCCCATGACGGAGACCCTGCGGTGCCGCGTTTTCGACCGCCACGAGGGCCGCGAGCTCGCCGGGCTCACGGGCGGCAACTATTCGTCGTTCGTGCGGGACTATGACTTCAACATTCTGCGGCCGCGGATCGCCGCGGGTGAAGCGACGAAGGAGGAGGCAGAGACCTTCGGCCAGCTCCACGGGCTCTTGTTCCGGCTTCAGTTTCGGCACCATCATCCCGCCGGGGTGCTCGACGAGCCGTTGGTGATCGCGATCAGCGTGGCCAGTGGCCGCGACTATCACCGCCAGCATGGGGAGCACCGGATCCTCGGCCACGAGTATGTTCCCAACGGCGTCGAGTCGGCCACCACCCGCTACTTTGCCGCGATGGGGCTCGGCGTGTCGTACTTCATGCCGCCGGGGTGCCGTGCGCCCCTGGCGTTTTACCACGAGCCGGGCGATTTGCTCACTCGTCCGGACGAGGCTCTGGCGGCCCTCGTGGCCATCATGGACACGTTCGAAAGCATCTACCGTCCCGAGATTTACCTGACCCGCAAGCCGGCCGGCGCCGTGTTTCGCGCCGACCTTGGCAACCGCGACCACGATCCGCCGCCGGCGATCTACGATCGCGTCGAACGCGACACGAAGCTCGGCCGCGCCCAGGCGGAGAGGGCCCGGGACGAATTTCTCGAGCCCAACGCGGCGGCGATCCGGCGGCTGATGGCCGAACACGCGAGTCTCGGGCCGCAGCCCGCCGGCGGGGCGGGCCGGGAATAGCCCGGTCAAAGGCACTTCGGCAACGGACTGCGGTCGTTCCGGAAGGAACGGGCCCCCGGCCGGCGTCAACGCGCCGGCGTGGATGTCGCCGGCGTGGATGTCGTCGGCAGGTGACGGTCGGGCATTTCGAGCGCGAGCAGGTGGAGTGCGGTCACGTAGAGCCTGCCGCCGTATTCGCCCCACCGGTCGGGCACGGGCCGCACGGGATCCCAGCTGCCCGCCTTCGGGCCCGCCGACTCCTGATGGGCGGCGAGCACCTCGACGAGCCGGCCATACCAACGATTCCAGTCGTCACCGCCGGTATGCACGAGCACCTGCGAGGCGTAATACCAGAGGTAGGAGTCGCGGACCTTCTCCGCTCCACCACCGTAGGAGGGCTCGAGCGCGGCGAGCACGCGGGCCGCGGCGGCCACGCGCGGATCGCCCGCCCGGTCGCCGGTGTGCAATCGCATGAGGCCCCCCACCGCCGTCATGCACGCGGTCGAGAGCCGCGAGCGGCGCTGGTCCTGCTTCCGCGGGTTGTAGGCGTAGCGGGTGGCGTCGTCGCGGGCGGCGGCCGCTTCGAGCAGCCGGCGAACTCCCGGCAGCGTGGCCGGATCGGTCTTCACCCCCGCGAGGTCGCCCGCCCGCACCGCGACCAGCATCCAGCCGCTCACGGAGAGATCGGCGTCGCTGCGGGGAGTGTATCGCCAGCCGCCGAGCTCCGGGTGCTGGCTGGTGGCGATGAAGCGACACGCCTTTTCGGCCGCGGGCTTCAGGAGCGGGTCGCCCGTCATCCCCACCGCCTCGCAGACCGCGATCGACGCGATGCCATGGCTGTAGAGCCAGGCGCAGCTGTTGGAGAGATCGTCGGCCGGGAGGAAGAGATCGCCGTCGGGCTTCTGGATCGCGAGCAGATACTCGAGGCCCCGGCGGACCGTGTCACGGTAGCGGCCGTCGAAGTGATCATGCCCCGCGCCCAAAAAACTCAGCAGCGCCAGGCCCGTGGCGGCGGTGTCGGATTCGAGTTTCGGCAGGTCGGCGGGCGTCGCTCCGGCGAAAGCCCCGAGCCGCCAGCGGCCGTCTGCCTGCTGCGAGCGGGCGAGAAAATCGAGCCCACGATCGACGATCGTCCGCGCCTGCCGTGCGACCTCGCGGTCGGTGACTTTTTCGCCGCCGGCGGCGGCCGAGTCACCGGCGGTGCGCCGGGCGAAGGCCGCGGCCACGTCGCGCACGCGGCCCTCCGGGGGGAGGGCCACCGCGGCGATCCGCTGGGGCAGACCGGGATCGTCGCCGCCGCGTCGGCGTCCGGCGGCTGACAGAGCACTGCCGGCATCGGCCACGTTCACCGACAGCCCCTCGCCCTCGTCGTCCACGTCGCTGCCCGCGGTGCCGGAGCGGGAAGATGCCCTCGCGCTGCGACCGCGGGCACCGCCACCGGCCAACCGGTCGAGCGCTCTGGGACCAGGCCGGCCAGCGGGCATCCCGCCGCCGGCTTCCTTCCCGCCGTCGCTCTTCCCGCCTGCCCCCTTGTCGCCTGCCCCCTTGTCGCCGTCGCCGGCAGAGCCGCCGCGGTTCGCGAGCATGTCGGCCTTGCCGTTGCCGCCCAAGCTGCCGCTTGCCGTCGTCGTCGAGGCTCGGCCGGGTGTCGTGGCATCTCCCCCGCCATCGCCGTCGAGGCGGCCCGCGGTCCGCGACGACGCTCGCGCAGCCATCCAGCCGCCTCCGTCGGGAGCAGCCGCAGCGACATCGCTCCCCGGAGGCGCGGTGGCATCGGCCGCGGCCGATCCACGCCGCGCCGCGGCCGCGGCGG
>SXGQ01896694.1_pt1 | contig 32701 bp, 22 predicted proteins | sample 3178371 | NCBI WGS metagenome assembly SXGQ01 (sample SAMN11356859, study PRJNA531348) | freshwater metagenome | isolation source: freshwater sample F1-20 | place: China: Fuxian Lake, Yuxi | collected 2017-12-25
CCGGTGTCGCGGTGCCGGCGCGCCCGCTGAACTCCTTCTCGAACGTGATGAAGCGCTCGTGCGTGAAGCGCACGCGATAGGTCCCGGCCCGCAGGCCCTGCACGCGCGTGAAGCCGCCGCCCGGGCTCTTGGCCTCGCGGTCGACCGGCCCCGTAATGGTGACGGTGACGCCTTCGATCGACGCCCCGCCCGGATCGGTGATGAAGAACAAGGCGTTGGTGGTCGCGCCGCCGGCGGGCCGCGGTTTCGGCTTCGCGGTCTGCGTGGCCGGTGCCGGCGTGGCTGGAACGGGCGCCGACGGCGCCTGAAGCAAGGTCAACAGTAGGAGGGCGACCATGAACCGATGGTACTACGCCACCGCGGGCCTCGCGCGGACGCTTGGGGGCAGGGCAAGCAGGGCGAGCAGTGCCCATGCCGTCGTTGAAATGCGTTGGATGTCGCTCTTCTGGCCGGCCGGCCGCGTCGTCTCTGGCCAACTGCCATCGGGCTGCTGCTGCGATTCGATGAACGTCTGGCCCTTCGCAATCGCCGCCAGCAACTCTTCCGGCCGGTAGGTCGAACGCGCGATGCGCGGTTCGACGTTGAGCGCGCTCAGGGCCAGCACCGCCAGGGCAGTGTCAAACACCTGCGGCGGCGCGGTTGCGGATGGCCCCCAGCCGCCGCTCTCGGCCTGTCCCGTTCGCACGATGCTGAGCGCCGTTCGGCGGAGCCCGTCGGCCATCACGTCACCGGTCAGATCCAGGGCCAGCAACAAGGCCGACGCGTCGAACACGTTCTCGACCGTCAGCCCGCGCAGCCAGCGGTCGGCCTGGACGATCGTGAAGTTGTCGGGCTGCATGCCGGACGCAATCAGCGACGTGCGCGCCGACCAGGTCGCGAGAATCGCGCCGTAGGTCGCGGGGGAGCCGAGGCCCTGGGATTCACCAAGCTCCCAGGATCCGGTGGCGGCCTGATCGGCCACCAGCAGCTTCGCGGCGGCTTCCAGGTCGGTGCTGGCGGCCTTGCCGTGCCGCTCGGCGACCGCCAGCGCGCTGGCAAGCTGCACCCGCGCCAGCCGCTGGTCGCCGAAGCCGCCTGGCGTCTTGTCCTGATCCCACGTCGAAGGTCTCTTCAGGAAGTTGAGCGTGTCGTCCAGCGAACTGCCGATCTCGTAGCCACGCGCGCCGGCTTCGAGCAGCGCACGGATGGCGTCGCCACTTCGCCATTTCGACAGCGACTCGCGCAGGTACAGGACCCCCTTGGCAATGACGGGAGACGCGGCGGCGGGTTGTCGCCTCACCACAGGCCCGCCTTGCCGGTCACCGAGGCGATCAGCTTGGCCGGGTCGTAGCCGATGCCTTGCTTGAAGACCGTCTCGACCTTGCGGATGTCGGCGATCGTCGCGGCGGGATTGCCGTCAATCACGATGAGGTCGGCCTGCTTGCCGACCGCGAGACTGCCCACGCGCGCGTCGCGCTCCAGGTAGCGCGCGCCGTTCAGGGTCGAGATCGAGATGGCCTCGAGTGGCGTGAAGCCCGCCTCGACGAACAGCTCGACCTGCCGCTGGTTGGCAAAGCCGGGGATCACGCCGCCGCCGCCAGTGGGATCCGTGCCGGCAATCAGCAGGCCGCCCGCCCTGGCGAAGGCGCGTTCCAGCGCCATGCCCTTCGGGAACAGCGTCGTGTAGACCGAGTCCTTGTTCTGGACCGTGCGCGCGTAGTTCTGATCGAACTGCTCGCGCAGTTGGGGTGTCAGCACCTCGAGACCGGGTGGCTTGGGCCGGCCCGGGGTGAACGTCTCGAAGACCGTCAGCGTCGAGGTCAGCGCGACGTTGTGGTCGATCAGGGTCTTGACCAGCGCCTTGAACGGCGCGCCGTTCTCATCGAGGGCGGCGATGCTCTTCTGCCCGACGCCCTGGCCGGGGCAGGTGTCCGCCTGCTTGTCAGCGACGAAGTCCGTGGCCGCGAAGAACCCGTGTTCGAGGTTGTCGATGCCGAGCCCGGCGGCTTCGGCATAGGTCACCGAGCACAGGTGGCCGGTGACCTTGATGCCGCGGCGGTGTGCCTCGTTGACCGCGGCGGCCAGTTCGCCGCGCGTGATCTGCATGTAGAGCTTGAGCGACGTGGCGCCCTCGTCCGACCAGTACTGGACCTGCCGGCGCGCGTCTTCAGGCCCCTTGAGCGTGCGCATCTGGATAAAGGCGTTCGGGCCGTTCAGGTACGGCGCGGTCGCGTCGATGGCCGGCCCGGGCTTCTGGCCCGTTGCCACGAGCTTGGCCATGTTGAGATCCATGAAGCCGTTGACGTTGCCGCCCGTGCGCATAGTGGTCACGCCGCCCGCCAAGTACAACCGAGAGAAACTCTCGCCCAGCTGGCCGTACACACCGGGGCCGTTAGGGTAGTAGAGGTGCTCGTGCACCATCACCAGGCCGGGAATCACGCTCTTGCCGGTGAGGTCGATGGTGGTCGCACCTTCGGGAACGGTCACGCGCGCGAAGTCGCCCATCGCCGCGATGTTGCCATCGCGCAGGATCAGCGTCTGGTCTTCACGCGGCGCGGCACCGGTGCCGTCGATCACGCGGACGTGGGTGAGGGCAAGCACCGGCGCGTCGGCCGTGACGTAGGCGCGAACCGCCGGCGCGAGTTCCGGCCGCTGCGCGGTGATGTCGTAGGTCGTGGCCACCGTCGCCATCAGCGCCAGCGCCATAGGTGCGAATCTCATGCCTCCAGATATTACCCTCCGCGCTTCGCGGAATCGGGCTGGAAGCGGAGTGTGTGTATAATGTCCGTCCTTGTCGTCTGGATAGCCAAGCGGCGCGCACTTTCGGCAACGTCCCCCAGGGCCCATGACCATGACCCGGCACCTTCGCACATCGTTCCTCGTCGGCGCCCTCGCCCTGTTCCTCGGGACCGTTTCGTCCGACGGGCTGGCGGGTGCCGAGCGCCTTGGGATTCAGCGCACGCCCAACGGCTACCGCGTACCGGTCTACGGCATGTCGTTCACGCGCAATGCTGAGGGCACGCTGGGCATCGAATGCGCGCGCCTGACGGCGCCGCAGCTCGAGGCCGCCCGGCTCAGGCCCGCGGTCAGTCGGGCCCTGATGGTCAGCTACCCGCAGGCCACCATCCAGGCCGCGTCCGGCGCGACTTTTACCATCATCTATACCGACGCCGAGGGCACCGGCTTCAACGACCCGGCCAAGGGCGCCGCACGGAAGGCTGCGATGCAGGCCTCGGTGGCCGCGTGGTCGAAGGTGCTGCAGGGCACGGTGCCGATCATCGTCGACGCCAAGATGGAGACGCCGGAAGACCCGGAGAGCACCTTGCTGGCCTCGGCCGGCCCGATTGACTTCTTCGACCTCGATGGCGTGGCCGTGCCGAGTGCCCTCGCCGCGCAGATCCGCAACCGCAGCCTGAACAACGGTGGGGCAGACATCCAGGTCCTGGTCAACGAGTCGGTCGACTGGGACTACGCCCTCGACGGCGCCGCGGCTCCAGGCAAGGCCAGCTTCGTCTATACGATGATTCACGAAGTCGGCCACGGACTTGGCTTCCTTGACAGCTTTGATGTGTCAACCGGCCAGCTGATGAATTCGATTCCGTTTCCTTACGACGTGTTCGTGAACCGCGGGTCCGCGGGAGCGGATGTCGTCGCCAACCACGGTCCCGAGCAGGTGCTGGTGGACCTGACGAGCAACGATCTCTTCTTCAGTGGCCCCAAGGCGGTCGAGGCTAGCGCCAGGTCGATCCGGCCGCTGCCGATGGTGAAGTTGTACGCGCCCGATCCCTATGAGCCAGGCTCCAGCATCGCGCATGTCGACCAGGACACCTACGCCGACTTCAAGACCGGGCTGATGACGCCGCGGGACTTCGGCTCGGGCACCAACAAGATCGACATCCTCACCCTGGGCATCATGGCCGACCTCGGCTACCAGCTCGTTCCCGGTGCGGTAACCGCACGCACGCCCAGGCCATAGCGCGCCAGGGCCTCGATCCTCGCTGGCGGCGCGCCCGTCGGCGACGGGGCGGCGCCGTTCCTCCCCCGCCGCGGTTCCTACCGCTGCAGCAGATAGGTCATCTTCACGACGAGCTGGCGATCCTGCTTGCCAAAGATGTCGGCCGGCAGGCCCGTCTGCGACAGGTCGTTGTAAACGACGTAGAGGTCGCTGCCGGGACGATAGATGAAGTTGAAGCGGACGTTGTTGGTGATCTCGTGGGTCGAGGTGTTGTACTGCGTCAGGCTGCGGATGGTCATCCGCGGCGAGAAGGTGTAGTCGACGCGCAGCGTCGACAGGTTGACGAGGAAGTTGCCCCACGGCATCTTCACGTCGTTGCGGTTGTATTGCAGCTCGGTTGAGAAACGGCTCGAGGCGCGAATGCCGGCCGCCGCGGTGATGGTCAGGCGCGTGCCGTCGTAGAACTGGCTCGGCGACACCGTGAGGCGTTCGTAGATTCGCTTGCCGGGGCTGGTGTTGAACGTGAACATCCACTCGTTCATCTGGTAGCTCCCGGATGGGATCACCACCGTCGGCCGGATTCTGAACGGCTGGTCGAGCACGTCCAGCGTCTGCTGGAAGATCACGTTGATGAACGAATCGTCTCGCAGCGTCGTGCCCAGCATGTAGTGGTGCTGCCGGCCGATCATGCGGTTGGCCTGGTCGGTGGTGTAGGTCAGCACATACATCGGCTCGAACAGCTTGACGCTGCCTTTCGCGGGCCGCGGCGTCGGCCCGAAGTAGGCCTTGGTCGTGCGGATGCCGGTGCGCTGCACGAAGCCGGCCTCGGCGTTGAAGTTCTCCTGCACATCGAGGTAGTTCAACCACAGGTTCCACTTCGGATCGCGGTAGGCGACGCGCCCGTAGTAAGCCAGGTCGTTGCCGTTCTTGCCCGGGGTCTGGGTCTTGGCGAGGTACGAATTGATCTGCAGGTTGGCGCTCGGCGCCAGGACGGCATCGACGCCGAAGGTGCGGTTGAAATGGGTGCTGCCCTCGAGCGTGTCCTTGTTGATGAACAGCGCCCCGACCCGCGAGCGACGGAACACATCGCGGCTGTAGCGGCTCACGAAGAAGTTGTCGCCCGGCCGGCCGAACTGCGAGTCGGTCTGGATGTCGAGCACGCCGATGTTGTTCTTGCCCGACTTGCCGGCCAGGCGCACGCCGCCGAGGATGGGGATAGGCGTGCCCGCGTCCGAGAGGCCAATGCGCCGGCTGAAGAACAGGTCGGTCTGCACCGGCGCCGAGGTGAAGGCCGACCCCGTGCCCATGGTGAAAAAGTTGGAGTTCTCCAGGAAGAAGTCGCGCTTTTCCGGGTAGAACAGGCCGAACCGTGTCAGGTTCACTTGCTGCTCGTCCACCTCGACCTGCGCGAAGTCGGTGTTGAGCGTGACGTCCATGTTCAGGCCGGCCGTGACGCCGTAGCGCGCATCGAGGCCCACGTCGTGGATGGCATCGAAGGTCGAGAGTGTCGGCGATGCCTTCAGGTTGCGGCCGCCGCCGACGAAGAACGGCTTCAGCCGCAGGTCGAGCCCGCGGCTGATGCCCGACAGGCCCTGTAACTCGCCGGCCAGGCTCACCTTGGTCAGCGTGTAGGCCTTGGGGATCGCCGCCCACATCACGGTCTCGTTCTTGCGGCGGATGTGGCGCTGGAAGTTGATGCCCCACACCTGGGCATCCTTCGGCACGAAGCGCACCGTGCTGAACGGGATCGCGATCTCCGCCGTCCAGCCGTCAGGCAGGATCCTGGCCGCCGCATCCCAGATGCCGTCCCAGTTGCGATTGATGTTGGCGGTGGTGCCGCGCCCGCCGCCTTCGCCCTCGTCGAAGATCTGCTGCTCGAGCTTGGCGCCGAGCGGGGTGGTCAGGAACATGTAGCCGTTGCGCGAGTCGCGGAAGGTATCAACGATGATCTGGAAGTTGTCCTCGTCGAACAGGCGGTCGGCGTCGCGGCGCATCTCGGTGGCGCTGACCGGCAACGACGCGTAGGCGCGCACGCCGATGAACAGGCGGCCCTTGTCGTAGAGCACGCGCACCTCGGTGCGATCGGACGCCGGCAGTCCCTCGCGCGGCTCCTGCTGGACGAACTGGTCAACGACATTCGCCGAGGCCCACACCGCCTCGTCCAGCACGCCATCAACCGTGGGGGCCGCGGTGGCCAACACCGCCGTGACCGATGGCCGTTCGCCACTGATCGGGGCCGCGGCCGGGTGCTGGGCCGATGGGTCGGCCGGCGCCGTGGGAGGATGGACATGCTCCTGGGCAGCGGATACCGATGGCAGGCTCGCCAGGGCGATGGCGAGAAGACAACACGAGACAAACTGGGGCGTCATGGACCCGCCCATTTTATCCGCACCCCCGTTCCGCTTACAGCGCGACTACCGAACGCGCTCGACGTAGCCGTCGCCGGTGAACATCCGGATCACCTTGCCGCCCTCTTCCACGAAGCGGACGATTTCGCCGACCGGTCCGCCGCCGACGGGCGCCACGTAGCGGAATTGGCCGTTGCCAATCGGCTCGAGACGGATCGGGCTGTCGAGGTTCGCCGCATTCGGATTGATGATCACCAGCCGCTGGTTGAGTTCGATCACCTGCGACTCGCCGCCGCGGCCGCGATAGAGCCCGGCGAATCGTGACCACGACGGGTCCCACTTCATGGTCATGGCTGGCGCGGGAGTGGCGGCCTTCGCCACCGCCTCACCCACCGTGTTCATCAACTGTGTCGCAATCGCGCCCGGATTGGCATCGTCCGCATTGGTCAGCACGATCACGCCGACCTTGCCATCGAGCTGCATCACCGTGTTGGTCTGGTAGCCGGGATAGCTGCCGCCGTGCGACACGTAGACCTTGTCGCGTTCGCGGCGCACCGCGAAGCCGATGGCGTTGCCCTGGGTCCAGTTGTTCTCGAGCACGCGGACCCGGTGCATCTCGCGCAGCGAGCCGGTGCTCAGGATCTGGCGGCCGCCCATCCGGCCTTTCCGGAATTGCGCCGACACGAACTTCGCCATGTCGTCCACAGTTGACGTGATGCCGGTGGCCGCCGCCATGCCCCGCGCATCGATGAATGGATTGACGGCGCGGCTCCCGTCCGGCATCAACCGGCCGTAGCCGATGGCCAGCCCGGCCACGTTCTGATCGACGCTGGATGAGGACATGCCGAGCGGCGCGTAGATGTGCTGCTGCACATAGTCGGCCCAGGTCTGGCCGCTCACGACCTCGATCACCATGCCCGCGATCGAGAAGGCGAGGTTCGAGTACTTCCACCGTGTCTCTGGCGAGAACGGCGCCTGCCGTTCGGCCATCAGGCCGCGCAGTTGTTCGGTGGTGGGGAAGTCGAAGGTCGTCCAGTGCGAGCCCGCCTCGCGCGGCAGGCCGGAGCTGTGCGTCAGTAACTCCTCGATCGTGATCGGCGGGTCGTCCGACTCGGCGGTCTTGACCTGGAACCAGGGCAGGTGCTTCGAGACCGGATCGTCCAGCCGCAGTTTGCCCTGCTCGCGCAACTGCATGACCGCGGTGGCGGTGAACAGCTTGCTGTGCGACGCCATGCGAAACCGGGTCTGCGGCGTCATCGCCACTTTCTTGCCGGTGTCGGCAAAGCCGAACCCGGTTGCCCAGACCAGCTCCTGATCGGCGACCACCCCCACCGCGATGCCCGGCAGGTGGCGCGACACGATCTGGCCCTCGAGCCAGGCGCTGAACAGCCGCTGCGCGCCCAACACGTCGGCGTCGCGCGCGATGTTGGCGGCGGCCGCCGGCGCCTGCGCCCGCACATTCGTTTGAGGAGCGCCTCCCAGCAGCACGCACAGCACGCAGAGCACGCAGCGGAGGGCGATGGCTTCAGCCGTCGCCAGGCGACCGAGAATTGAGAGCGACATCCCTGACCTCCAGGAGCACACGGGTTTCGTGAGCCGCAGTCTACTCCGGCGATGAGATCGAAAGGAACGCCGTGTTACGCGCGAAACAGTCGCGCCAGGCTGAGCGACCAGCCCGGAAGCAGGGGGGTGTCGAGGGTGTCGAATGCCTTGGCCATGAGACGCGCGACTTGCGGGAACGAGCCATCCAGGGCCCGCCGGTGAATGGTCACCACGTCCTGCTCCGGATCCACGAGCCAGTATTCACGGACGCCTGAGCGATCGTACAGCGCGCGTTTGAGCTCCCGGTCACGCTTCCGCGTTGACGGCGAGAGGATTTCGACGACCAGCGCGGGCGTGCCCTGGATGTTCTTGTCGGTCAGGATCTCGAACTGATCGGACGCGACGAATACCAGGTCCGGTTCCACGATGTCGTGGAAGGAGAACACCACATCGAAGGGGGACAGGAAGACGCGTCCCCGTGCGGGGCGATCCTCGACGAACGAGCCAATGGTTAAGTGCAGCCGAGCCACCAGCTCCTGGTGGCGCAGGTTCGGCGCGGCCGTCACGTAGTGCTCGCCATCGATAATCTCGTGCCGGAGACCATCGTCGTCTGGGAACAACAGGAAGTCCTCGTACGTGAGGCGCCGGTTCGGATTCGGGCTTGCGAGCATGCCGTCCCTCCCGTCCATGAGCGAATGTTACACCCGGGCATGACAGGATGAACCTGCTAACGGCGTGCCGAGCGGATCTCGGCCTCAAGTGGACTTGTGGCTCATCGAAGGTGGCAGAAACTGCGATACGCGTCGCCGTTCGGCATCGCACAACCGGCCGCCAGGTTGCCGTCAAGATCCCGCCCGACGCGTTTGCGTCTGACGCCGCTCGCGTAGCGCGGTTCGAGCGCGAGGCGCGATTCCGCTCGACGAAGTGCTGCCGATCGCGAAGCAGATTGCCGAAGCGCTCGAAGCCGCGCACGAGCAGGGGATGGTTCACCGCTCCAACGGGCGCGGGCCCTGCCCCCGACGACATGTTGGCCGTGCGCACCACGACGGACCTGAGCGCCGAGGTCTACTTCTTCTCACTGTCGGACGCGTATCCGCCGAAGGTGTTGTTCGACCAGTCGTTCGAGCACGGTCAGGGCATCAGCGTCCCCAACTACGACGTGCTGCCCGACGGTCGCTTTGTGATGCTGCGCGCCGAGTCGGGTGGGGCGTCGTTCCGCGTGATTCGGCACTGGGCCGACGGCCTGAAGGGGAAGTGAAGCCGATCGGCGTCGAACGCCGCGGCGGTTCACCCGGTGACGGCGAACAGAGGCGGGTGCGGCACACCGCCCGCTGACTGGTCCTGCCACGCCTTCGCCAGCGCGATCAGGTCGCCCTCGCGATACAGGTGGCCGGAGAACATCACGCCGGCCGGCGCTCCATTCGACTTGATTCCGTTGGGCACCGCGATCGACGGGTGTCCCGTCAGGCTCATCACCGGATTGAGGCTGGTGCGCGAGTCGAGCGTCAGCGTGGTGAACATCACCGCGTCGACCGCGCTCATGGCGCGCGCCACCTCCTGCATGATCACCGCGCGCCGGCGGTTGGCCTGCAGGTAATCGACCGCCGTTACCAGTTGGCACGCGCGCAGGTAGCGGCTGGTCCGCGGCCGCAGGCCCTTGTGCTGGCCCGAGACGGTAAAGCTGTCGAACGCCGCCGCTCGCTCCACGTACTCGATGAAGTAGCTGAGGTCACCGCTGGGAAATGTCAGCGCGTGCATGGTGCAGCCCAACTGCTTTAGCCCGGCGAGCGCGCGGCTGTTGTTGGCGCGCTGGTCGGCGTCGGTTTCTGCCTCGAGCATCGCCGGCACGTAGCCGATGCGTTTCGGATAGCGACCCGGCGTCGCGTCCCACGCCACTGGCGCCTCTCGCACGGCGAGGTCCCGATGGTCCGCTCCCGCGATGGCGCGCAACACGATCGCACAGTCTTCGGCGTGCCGGCACATCGGGCCAATCTTGTCGAGGCTCGTACCCGCGGCCATCACGCCGTATCGGCTGACGCGCCCGAACGTCGGCCGCAGGCCGACAATGCCGCAGCGAACGGCGGGGGAGAGGATGGAGCCACCGGTGTCGGTGCCGATCGCGAACCCGACCAGCCCGGCGGCGGTCGCCGCGCCCGATCCGGCTGATGATCCGCTGGACCCTTCGGAAAGATTCCACGGATTATTGGTGCGCCCGCCGGCCCACTGATCGCCAAACGCCATCTCACCAGTCGTCAGCTTGGCCACGAGCACGGCACCGGCCTGGTGCAGGCGCTCGACGACCGCGGCGTCGTCGTCGAAGGTCTGCCGTTCGAGCGGCGGCGCGCCCCAGCGGGTGGGGTAGCCCTTGGCGGCAACGATGTCTTTCACGCCGTACGGCACACCGTGCAGCACGCCGCGATATTGGCCGGCCGCGATCGCCTGGTCGGCCGCGGCGGCCTCCGTCATCGCGCGCTCCTCGGTCACCTGCGCGACGCAGTTCAACTGGCCGTTGTAGCGCTTGACTCGCGCCAGATACATCGCCGTCAATTCGACGGAGGTGACTTGTCGCGACTGCAGCAGGTGTGCGAGGTGCGTCACCGGCCAAAAGGCGACGGCCTCGAGATTCGGCGGACGACGGCGGCGCGGCGTGGGTGCGGGACGAAACGCGGCCGTCGGCATCGGCCGTGGCGCGACGCCAGGCGGATTGGGGTCGAAGTGAATCGGCAGCGGCGAGGCGTTGGTCAGCGCCGGCTTGTCGATGCCTTCGGCGCCCCGCGCAAGACTGGACAGCGAATCCACCAGATCCTGGCACTCCTCGTCGGTCCACTCGAGGCCGGCCAGCCGCGCCGACTCGCGGACCATCTCGAGGGTGACCTTCTTGGTACCGGGCTGCATCTGTGCCCACAGCACACCGGGGAGCAACGTGGAGCCCAGTCCGGTGGTGGCGAAGAAAGCGAGCAGAGCGCGACGATCCAGCATGCCGCACAGTCTACAGCCAGCGCCCCGGCGAGGCAGCGGTTGTGCGATTATCACCATCCATGGCAAATCTGGAATGGTGGCAGAAAGGTCCGGTCGAGGGCGTGCCGGCAGTTCTTCAACCGGTTGCGCACATGCTGCTGCAGGCCCGCGATGAGGTCGGTAGTCTCGTGGCCGGCGCAACCGAGGATGAATGGAACGCTCGTCCCGCCGGGGTAGCGTCCGTGGCGTTTCACGTCCGGCACATGACCGGCGTCGTCGATCGCCTGTTCACCTACGCTCGTGGCCATGCGCTGTCGCCCGAACAGCTGGCCGCGATCAAGCGGGAAGGCGATCCGCTGGCGGCTGACGAGGTGGCGGCTGTTCTGGCGGCGCTATCAACCCGCGTCGATGCGGCGATTGAAGACCTGAAGGCCGTTGAGGTGGCGACGCTTGGCGATTTTCGCGGCATCGGGCGCGCGCAGTTGCCGTCGACGGTCATCGGCTGCCTGGTTCACGGCGCGGAACATGCGATACGTCACGTCGGGCAGCTGTCCGTGACGATCCGAGTCGCGCGCTCAATGGGGGCCGTGAATGCCGGATCACTTTGACCTGGTGATTACGGGGGCCCAGGTCGTGACGGGTGCCACGGTCGGCCCGGCCACAATCGGCGTGACCGGCGGTCGGATTGCCGCCGTCCTGGATCCCGCCGCGCGGCCACCGGCCGCCACGGTGATCGATGCCACCGGCCTGCACGCGCTGCCCGGGCTCATCGATACGCACGTGCACACCCGCCACCCCGGCATCGCCGCGCGCGAAGACTTCCAGTCGGGCACCGCCGCGGCCGCCGCCGGCGGCATCACCACGTTGTTCGAGATGCCGATTGCCAAGGTGCCGGCCAACAGCGCCAACGGTGTGCAGCGGCGCGTGGCGGCCATGACGCCCCAGGCGCACATCGACTTTGCGCTCTACGGCGGCGCCGGCCACGAGAACCTGCACGACATTGCCGGCCAGGCCGCCGCCGGCGTGGTGGCGTTCAAGACCTTCCTGCAGCCGCCGCCGCCCGCGCGCCTCGACGAGTTCTTCGGCCTGTGGTGCACCGACCACGCGGCGTTGCGAGGCGTGATGGCCGCGGTCGCGGCCACCGGCCTGCGGCAATGCTTTCACTGCGAAGACACGCCGATGTTCCAGGCTCTGCAGGCGCAACTGGAAGCAGCCGGCCGGCGGCGAGGCCGGGCCCACGCCGAGAGCCGCCCCGCGATCGTGGAAGACCTGTCAGTCGCGCTGGTGCTGGCGCTGGCCGCCGAGAGCGGCGGCCCGGTGGGCGTGGTGCACTGTTCGAGTGCCCGTTCGATGCAGCTGGTGGCCGAGGCGCGCGCCCGCGGCGTCGACGCCACGGTGGAGACCTGCCCGCCGTACCTGTTCTTCACCGACGAGGCACTCGACCGTCTGGGTCCGTTTGCCAAATGCAACCCGCCGCTGCGCTCGGCTGGCGAGGTCCTGGCGATCTGGCGCGCGCTCGACGCCGGCCTCATCGACTACATCGGCACCGACCACTCGCCGTTTCTCGCGCAGGAAAAGTCCGCGGCCACCGACGACATCTTCAAGGCGCCGCCGGGGCTGTGCGGCCTCGAGGTGATGGCGCCGCTGATGCTGACGGCCGTGGCGGAGGGCCGCCTCACGCTGCCGCGCATGGTGGAACTGTGCTCCACGCGCGCGGCTGACCTGTTTCGATTGGCGGGGAAGGGACGGGTGGCCGAGGGTGCCGATGCCGACCTCACGCTGGTCGATCTCGGCGCGGACTGGATTTACGATCGCCGGCACGCCATTACCAAGTCGAAAGACAACATGGCCATCTACGACGGCGTGCGGATGCGCGGGCGCGTGGTTGCCACCTTCGTCCGCGGCGTGCGCGTCTTCCACGAGGGCGCCATTACCGGACCGGCCGGTCACGGCCGGTTCGTCAGGCCGTCATGACACCCATCCTCGGCATCGTCACCATCGGCCAGACGCCGCGTCCCGACCTGGCCGAGGCGTTTGGCGCCGAGGCGCCGAACGCGGCAGTCCGAGTTGCCGGTGCGCTGGACGGCATCAGCGCGGCAGATCTGGCCACTGTTCAGGTCTCTACGGCCTCAGATGTCTATCCGCTGCTCGTCCGTCTCGCGTCGGGCACGCACATCGAGGTGCCGCTGGCCCGCCTGGTGCCGCGCGTCACGGCAGCGGCGCGCCGGTTGGCCGCTGATGGCGCCTCGGTAATCGTGGTGGCATGCGCGGGCGGCTTTCCCGATGTACCGTGTCCGGTTCCCGTGCTGCTTCCCGGCCGCATCGTGCCGGCCGTTGCCGGGGCGCTCAGCCGCACCCGGCGCGTGGGCATTGTCACACCCAATCGCGCGCAGGTGCCGTTCGCGGAAGCCAAGTGGCGCGCCGACGGCTTCGAGCCCACGGTCACGTGGGCATCGCCGTCACGAGAGGACGAGATGGCGCGCGCGGCCGGCGAACTGAGCGGCGCCGACCTCGATCTGATCGTGATCGACTGCATGGGACACGCCGACGAGGCGCGGCGGGCGATGGCGCAGTGGACGGGCCGCCCCGTGATCGCGGCACAGTCGCTCGTTGCGAGGGTTGCCGGCGCCATGATCTCGCGGCGGGCGCGCCGCCGGCGCAATCTACTTCGCTTCGTGCACGATGCGGCCGCCCACCAGCGTCAACCGGACCGCGCCCTTCAGCAACGCCTCCGGCGCCGTCGATCCCACGACCAGCGGATCGAGGTCCATCACCGTGATGTCGGCGGCGCGCCCCACGGCCAGCGTGCCGCGGTCGGCCTCGGCAAGCCCCGCGTACGCGGCCCACGTCGAGTAGCCACGCACGGCCTCCTCAGGCGTCAGGCGTTGCCCCGGGTACCAGCCGCCCTCGGGCTGCAGCGCCTTGTCGCGGCGCGTTACTGCCGCGTGCAGGCCATAGAAGATCGAGTGGTCCGAGCCCGTGAGGTCAGAACCAAAGGCCAGGCGGACGCCGCTTTGGCGGAAGGTGCGCCACGCGTAGGCGCCCTTGATGCGCTCGGGCCCAAGGCGGGTCTCGGCCCACGGCTTGTCCTCAACCGCGTGCGGCGGTTCCACCGAGGCAATGACGCCGAGCGAAGCGTAGCGGGCGAAATCGTCCGGGTGCACGACCTGTGCGTGCTCGATGCGGTTGCGGTTGTTGCGCACGGCCGCGTTGCGATCCTGCACCGACTGGATGAAGTCGAGCGTCTCGCGGTTGCCGGCGTCGCCGATGGCGTGGATGCCGACCTGGAATCCCGCCGCCATCATTTGCGCGACCAGGGCCTGGTCGAACCCGTAGTTGCCGCCGCTGACACCACGGTGGCCTTTCTGGTCGGCGTAGTCGTCGATCAAGCGCGCGCCGCGCGACCCGAGCGAGCCGTCGTAATAGGCCTTCACCGATCGCACCGTCAGCATGGCCGCCGGATCGAGGCGGGGGCCTTTCGCCAGCCAGGTGCGGCTGAGCGCCGTATCGCGCGCCGAGAGCATGGCGTAGACGCGCACCGGCAGTTCCCCCGAGGCGTCGAGCGCTTCGAACGCCGTCATCAGTTTGGCGTCGGCGCCGGCCTCGTGCACACCGGTGTAGCCGTCGCGGGCCATGCGCTTCAGGCCGGCCAGCACCCAGGCGCGGGCCTGGTCCGGGGTCGGTGGCGGCACGGCTCCTTCGAGCAGCGTGACGGCGCGGTTGAGCAGCGTGCCGGAAGGCTCGCCGTTGGCGTCCTTCAGAATCTCGCCGCCTACTGGCGGCTTGGTGGCGCGGGTAATACCGGCCTTCTCAAACGCCAGCTTGTTGCCCCACACCGCGAACCCGTGCAGGCTGTCGAGCACCACTGGGTGGTCAGGCACTTGCGCGCTCAGCAACCGCATGGTGGGGTAGCGGCCGGCCCACGCGCCCTCGTCCCAGCCCCGGCCCACCACCCACTCGCCCTTCGGTACCTTGGCGGCGTAGGCCACGGTGCGGGCGACCGCTTCTTCTTCGGTGGCGACGCCGGTCAGGTCGAGCTGGGTCTCGGCCTGGCCGAGCTCGCGGACGTGTACGTGCACATCCACTAGTCCCGGCAGGGCCGTCGCCCCCTTCAGGTCGACGACCCGCGTGGCGGGACCGCGATAGGCCTCGGCCTGCTGCGCCGTGCCGGTGAAGACAATGCGGCCGGCGCGGATGGCGATGGCTGCGGCATCGGGTCGCCAGCCCTCGGGCGTGTGCGGGGCGTTGGGCGCCGGCGTGCCGTCGGTGGCCGGGTCGTCCCACGTAAACGTGTAGACGCGCCCGTTGGTCAGCAGCGTATCGGCAGGCTCGACGGCGGGCGCGGTGGTGCACGCGGCGGTCAGCACGAGCGCGCCGGCCGCGCCCCAGGCAGTACGGGTCGTCATGCCCAACAGGATAGCGCACGCGTTCGGCGGCGCGAACCGCGGTTACGGCGCGGCGATGCGATAAAGCGAGGTCGCGGTCCGGATGAACAGGCTGTCGCGGTCGATCGCCGGCGAAGCCATCGTGAACTCGTCGAGCACGTTCCTGCCCATCACCCTGAACTCGGGCCCCGCCTGAATCACGTAGGTGGTGCCGTCTTCGCTCATCGCGAACAGCTTGCCGTTGTAGGCCCAGGGCGAAGCGGTGAAGCCGCTCGCGGTGGGATCCAGCCGGACCTTCGTGTAGATCTCCTTGCCGGTCTTCGCGTCGTGGGCCGTGAAGAAGCCGCGGTCGAACAGCGTGTAGTAGTAATCGCCGTAGACGAGCGGCGACGGGTTGTACGGGCCGCCCTGCGGTAACGACCACGCAATCGACGCGCTGCTGGTCTCGCCCTTGGGCAACGAGATGTCGCCGGTGGCGCCGGGCTTGATGGCATAGACCGGCCGCGTCTGATCGCCGACGTAGCCTGACGCCACGTAGAGCAGCCCGAACTTCGAGAACGGCGTCGGAATGGCGATGCTCGACATCGGGCCGAGCTGCCAGAGGAGCTTCCCCTCGAGGTCGTAGGAGCGGATGTTGCCCGTGGCCGCGGTCACGATCTCCGTGCGGCCGGCGTGTTCCCAGACGTACGGCGTCGCCCAGTTGCTGCCTTCCTTGCGCTCGACCCGCCACACCGTCTTGCCGGTCCGGGCGTCGAGCGCCGTCAGGTAGGACTGCTGGTCGTTGTCGTTGACCAGGTAGAGCCGGCCGTTGTGCAGCACCGGCGAGGCGGCCGTGCCCCAACCAAAGCGCATCGGCAGCGGCTCGAAGGGCACCGACCAGGCCAGCGCACCGGCGAAGTCGTAGGCAAACAGGCCGACGCTGCCGAACGACACGTAGACCCGCTGGCCGTCGGTGACCGGCGTTTCCGAAGCGTAGGTGTTCTTCAGGTGGCGTGACGGCGGCAGTCCGCGGCGGGCCTCGCGTTCCCAGACGATCGTGCCGGTGCCGCGGTCGAGGGCGTAGACCATCCAGCGATGTTCCACCGTCGGCGCCGGGCGTTCGCCGCCGAAGTAGAGGCCCCGCCGCGGTGCTTCCGTGTCGCCGGCCGGCACCACCGACGTCAGGAAAATGCGATCGCCCCACACCACCGGCGACGACCACCCGTGGCCCGGAATGGCCGTCTTCCACCGCACGTTGCTCGTGGTGCTCCAGCTCTCGGGCAAGCTCGCCGAGTCGGCCGCCACGCCCGTCGCCCCCGGTCCCCGGAACTGCGGCCACTGCTCGCCGTGGGCGACAGTCCCCAGCGCCAGCACGACTGTCGCGAGCAGCACCCGAGGCACCGTAGGCACGTTAGGCACCCTACTCCTACTCCGGCAGGTCTTCGCCCTTTGGTTCAGGCAAGAAGAAGCTGGTGACGAGTCCCGCCGTGTAGACAAACGTGACGGTGATCGTCGCCGCATACGCCAGTCGGGTTGAGGGCAACTCACCGGGCATGTAGTTGACGAGCTGGGTTGTGATGAACGCAAAGCTCGTCCCGATCATCCGCCCGCCGATGTTCGCCGCAAACCCTTCACCGGTGCCTCGCAGGTGCGTGGGGTAGACCCGCGGCAGGTAGTTGCCCCAGAAACTCAACTGGCCCACCGTGAAGACGCCGGCCGCGAACATGCCCCACTTGGTCAGCTCGAGATTGTTGGTCGCGGCGTAATAGAACACGAACGGAATGATGATCAGCCCCGGAATCTGGAACGTGCGAATCAGCTTCTGCCGCGACAGAATCCGCAACGCGAGGAAGGCGAGCAGGAAGCGCCCGGCGAGACCGCCGAACTCCTGATACGCCTGCACCAGGCTGGCGGTCTGCTGCTGTTGCGGCACCGGCAGGACGCGCACCTCTTCGATGCCGGGGACGATGCGGGGCATCTGCTGGATGGCGCCGAACGCCGCGCCGTAGGCAAACGCGAACATCAGCGTCGTCACGATCGTGGTGCGGCGCAGTTCCGGCGTGAACAGCTGCGCGAGCGACGGCCGCCGTAGCGTGCCGGCGGCCTTCTTGGCCTGCCAGGCCGGCGACTCGGGCAGGAACGGCCGGATGATGATCAGCGGCAGGGCCGGAATGACGCCCGAGATCAGCGTGTAGCGCCACGGCGCATGACCGCCGGCGATCTCCGGGAACGAGTTGGCGTAGGTCACCGCGATGGCATACGCCGCCGTGACCATCAGGCCGCCGATCGACGAGAACGCCTGCGTGTAGCCGAGCGCCGCCTCGCGCTGCTTGGCGTCGGGGAAGATCTCGGCGATCCAGGCGACCGCGGCGACAAACTCGACGAAGACGCCAATGTACGTGGTCGAGCGGAAGAACAGCAGCCACTCGATGCTGGTGGCGAACCCGGCGGCAAACGCCGAGAATGCGTAGAGCAGGATGCTCCAGACCAGCACGCTGCGCCGGCCGAACCGGTCGGTCAGGTAGCCGCCCAGCAGGCCGAAGGCGCCACCGACCAGCGCCGGGACCCAGAAGAACATCCCGACCCAGAAATTGAAGTCCGCGGTGCCCGGGCGGGCGCCCGTCAGCTCGCCAATCGCGGGCCCCACCACCAGCGGTGCCATCAGGATTTCGTAGATGTCGAACGCAAAGCCCAGGGCGGCAATGCCGCAAATGAGCCATTGCAGGGGAGTCAGCTTGGGACGGGGAATTGTTGGCATGCGTCAAAGGGAGCAAAGCAACGAACAAAATGGCCTTCCGGACAATCTAACGAAACGTCCGGCGTCGGCCGCGCGTAGTATACGAGACGGGAGCTGATTATCGTGCGTTTCGTGCTGACACTACTTACGGTTCTAATCGCCCCGGCGTTGACCGCCGCGGGCCAGACTTCGGGCACCCTCTCGGGCCGCGTCGTGGACGCATCCGGGGCGGTCGTGCCCGGCGTGACCATTTTGGCGCGCCACCTGGAGCGCGGCGTCGAGCGCGACATCGTAACCGGCAGCGACGGCCGGTTCGTCCTGGCCGCCCTGCCCGTGGGCGCCTACGACGTGCGCGCCGAGCTCACCGGGTTCAAGCCGGTGGTTCGCCAGGGCGTGGCGCTCACGGTCGGCGAGGCGGCCGCGATCGAGTTCACGCTCGAGGTCGGCGGCCTGGCCGAGGCCGTGAACGTGGTGGGGGCGGCGACGGCCGTGAACACCCGCACCGGCGAGCTCAGTTACCTCGTCGAGGCGCGCACGATCGAGCAGCTCCCCTTGAATGGCCGCAACTACACCGACCTGGCGTTCCTGCAGCCTGGGGTTACGCCGTACCCGTATCGCGACGGCGGCTCGGTCGTGGCCCATGGGCTTGGCATGTCGGTGAATGGCCAGGACCCGCGCGCGAACGTCTACCTGCTCGATGGCACCCTCCTCAACGACATGACCAACGGCCCCGCCGGCAGCGCCGCCGGCACGTCGCTTGGCACCGAGACCGTGCAGGAATTCCGCGTCGAGACCAACGCCTACGGCGCCGAGTTCGGCCGCATGAGCGGCGGCCAGGTGAACGTGATCACCAAGGCCGGTTCCAACACCCTGGGCGGCACGGCCTACGAGTACCACCGCAACGACGCGCTCGATGCGCGCAACTACTTCGACGTTGGCACCAAGCCGGCCTTCACGCGCAACCAGTTCGGCGTCACGGCCGGCGGCCCCGTCCGCCAGAACAAGCTGTTCTACTTCCTGGGCTACGAAGGCCTGCGCGAGAACCTGGGCCGCACCATCACCTCGGCGGTGCCCGACGCCAACGCCCGTCGCGGCCTGCTGCCCGACCCCGCGACCCCGGGGCAGTTCATCAATGTCGGCGTCAATGCCGCGGTCGCGCCGTATCTAAACGAATACCCGGTCCCGAACGGCGCGAGCCTTGGCGACGGCACCGCGCTCCACAGCTTCCAGTTCGATCAGACCATCGACCAGAACTTCCTGCAGGGGCGCGTGGACTACAACCTGTCGCCGGGCAGCCAGTTCTTTGCGCGTTACACGCTCGATGACGTGGACCAGCGGCTGCCGCTCGACTACCCGCAGTTCCCGCGCGCGTTCGTGTCGCGCAACCAGTTCTTCACCGCCGAACTGAAGCAGGCGTTGTCGTCGAACCTGCTCGCCACCTTCCGTGGCGGCTACAGCCGCACCCGCGTGGGGCAGGACGTCGAGGCCAACACCACGCTGCCGCCCTTCGTGCCGGGCCGCGAGTTCATCGGCAACATCGACGTCGGCGGCCTGCAGCGCTTTGGCACGCAGGCCTCGGTGGACGTGCGCTTCCTGCAGCAGGTCACCAGCCTGTCGGCGGACCTGGTGTGGACCCGCGGCCGCCACCTGATCCGGACCGGCGCGTTGGCCGAGCACTACCAGCAGGACATGGTGAACCCGACCTTCAGCCTCGGCACCTACTCATTCGCCAACCTGCGCGCGTTCCTGGAGAACCGCGCGACCAGCTTCATCGGCCTCACGTCGGTCGCGCAGTTCGGCCGGCAGTGGCCGTTCTGGCTGGCGGGCGGCTTCGTGCAGGACGAGTTCCTCGCTCACGAGCGGCTCACGGTCACGGCCGGCCTGCGCTACGAGTTCATGACCATGCCGATCGACACCGGCGGTCACGATTCGGCGCTGGTCAACTTCACCGATCGCACGGCAACCGTCGGACAGCTCTACCAGGGCGCTGACTACGACAACTTCTCGCCGCGGCTGGGTCTGTCATGGGACGTGGCCGGCGATGGCCGCACGGCGGTGCGCGGCGGCTACGGGCTGTACTACGCGACCAACAGCTCGCAGAACCTGATCGTCACGGTCACCAACCCGCCCGACACCCCGCGCGTGGTCTACCAGGCGCCGACGTTCCCGAACCCGCCCTTCGAGCGCGCCTTTGGCCTGTCGATTCGTCCGGTGCAGTGGGACGTGGTGACGCCGTCGATTCACGTCTGGAATGCCAACGTCCAGCGCGAACTGCCGGGGCAGATGGCGTTGACGCTCGGCTACGCCGGCTCGCGCGGCTACGACCTGCTGCGCAGCAGCGACCTCAATACCGCCGTGCCGACGACCGGCGCCGACGGCCGCCCGTTCTTTCCGGTGGGCGGGCCGCGCCAGAACACCGCCTGGACCACCATCGAAGCCAAGACCTCCGACGGCGACTCCTGGTACAAGGCCCTGATTGTGGACGTGCGCCGGCGCTTTGCCGACGGCTGGTCGTTCCAGGCGTCGTACACCTGGTCCGACTCGCAAGACACCACGCAGGCGTCCACCTTCTTCTCCGACGCCACCAACGGCACGACCTCGGCGTTTCCCGAGTACCTCGACGGCTATAACCGCGGGCCGTCAGACTTCGACGTCCGGCACAACTTCGTGGCCAACGCGACGTGGGACATCCCGTGGGGCCGCGACCTGACCGGCGCCGCCGGCGCCGTCCTGGGTGGGTGGCGCCTGTCGGCGATCGGCACCTATCGCAGCGGCTATCCGCTGACGGTGTTCGTGCAGAACAACCGATCGCGATCGCTGTGGCAGCCGTCGCTCGGCCCCGGCATTGGCCGCGATCGCCCGAACTACGCGCCGGGCTTCAGCGCCGGGAACGCCGTGACCGGCAATCCCGCGCAGTGGTTCAACCCGCTCGCGTTTGCGTTGCAGCCGGCGGGCACGTTCGGCAATACCGGTCGCGGCGACTTCCGCGGGCCGGACCTGCGCGTGGTGGACCTGGCCATGAGCAAGGACACCTCGCTCGGCGGCTCGCGCCGCCTCGAACTACGGGTCGAGGTCTTCAACCTCTTCAACCGCGCCAACTTCGGCGTGCCCAACCTGACCGCCTTCGCCGGCGCCGCCGACGGCGAGGCCGCGCTTGGCAGCTTCGGCCGCATCCGCAACACCGTGACCTCGGCCCGACAGGTGCAACTCGGCGTGCGCCTGCGCTTCTGACACGAAAACCGGAGTTTAGGAGATCAGGAGTAACTCTTGTTCTCCTGATCTCCTGCTGACGTGGCAGAATCGGGCGCACGTCACAAAGGAGAGCCAGTATGTGGATAGCGTTGGCCGCGAGTGCGGCGTTGTCGTGGGGGTTGTACGGAGCGTCGCTGCATCGGGGACAGGTCGAGCTGGGCAACCCGATGCGCGCGATGTTGTGTGTGGGCGTGGCGTACTTCCTGATTGCCGTCCTGGTGCCGGCCGCGGCGCTCACCCAACAGGGCGAGTGGCGTAACTTCACGTTGACCGGCACCGCCACCGCCACCCTCGCCGGCGCACTCGGCGCGCTCGGTGCCGTGTGCATCACCTATGCCTTCCGCAACGGCGGCACGCCCACCATCGTCATGCCCCTGGTCTTCGGCGGGGCGCCGCTCATCAACGTGATCTCGACGATGATCATGCACCCGCCCAAGACGGCCCCGAGCCCGATGTTCTTTGTCGGGGTGGTGATGGCCGCCGCCGGCGCCGGCATGGTCCTTTACTACCGGCCGGCGCCGTAAACACGCCACCGATTAGGCACAGGTTAAGCGCGGATGTATCTGTGGGTTTGGCCTGCGGGATTCGTGTCTAATCGGTGCGAATCTGTGGCTGTGATCTGCGGCCCGTAAACGGGCTTCGAGCTCAGGATGTATTGCCTTGCGAGGTTCTATGCGTAACGTGTTTGGTGTGATGGTGGCGTTGGTCGTCTGCAGCAGCACGGCCGGGCTGGCTCAGCATTGGCCGCACTGGCGCGGCCCCTCGCACGACGGTGTTAGCACTGAAAAGGGGCTCCCCGACACGTGGAGCGCGACCTGCGCCGACAAGCCGGCCACGGGCGAGGCCGGTCCCGGGGGGCCGTTCGCCGCCGAGGAGGTGGAAACCGTGCAGCGCGGTGGGCAGCGGCCCGGGCGTGGCGGGGGTGGCAATTTCGAGGGCCGGCCCATCGTCCCCACTGTCTGCGCGAGCATCGCGACCACGAACGTCGCGTGGAAGCTGCCGCTGCCGGCGTACAGCGGCTCGACCCCCATCATCTGGGGCGAGACCATCTTCCTGAACGTCGCCACCGCCACCAATAGCGGCGTGCTCGAGTTGTGGTCGATCGATCGCAACAAGCAGACCGTCAACTGGAAGCGCTTGATCACCGACTCCAACCACATGGAGCGCAAGCAGAACATGTCGTCGCCGTCGCCGGTGACCGACGGCAAGTACGTGTGGGTGATGACGGGCCTTGGCGTGCTGAAGGCATTCGACTTCGGCGGCAAGGAAGTCTGGGCGCGCAACATCCAGGCCGACTACGGCAAGTTCGGCTTGAACTGGGGCTATGCCTCGTCACCGCTGCTGAAGGGCGAGGCGCTCTACGTGCCCGTCCTGCACGGCATGAAGACCGACGATCCGTCGTACATCCTGAAGATCGACAAGCTGACCGGCAAGACCGTGTGGAAGGTCGAGCGTCCCAACCCCGCGGTGCGCGAGTCGCCCGACGCCTACATCACGCCGGCCTGGATCGAGGCCAACGGCCGAGCGGAACTGGTCATCACCGGCGGCGACGTGGTGTCGGGACACGACCCGGCCACCGGCAAGGAATACTGGCGCGCCGACGTCCTGAACCCCGATCGCAACGGCGCTTACCGCATTGTCGCGTCACCGACCATCGTCAACGACCTGATCATCGCGCCGACCCGCGTGAACCCGCTGACCGCGATGCGGCCCGGTGGCAGTGGAGATGTCGCGAAGAGCCACGTGGTGTGGCAGTTCGCGCAGGGCCCCGACGTGCCGACGCCGGTCAGCGATGGCAAGCTGCTCTACGTGGTGCGCGACACCGGGGTCGCGTTTGCGCTGGATGTGAAGACCGGTGCGACCATCTACGGCCCGGTGCGGCTGCCTTCGGGCACCTACAGCGCGTCGCCGATTCTGGCCGATGGCAAGATCTACGTGACGACTGAAGAGGAAGGCCTGACGACCGTCTATCGCGCCGGTCCGAAGTTCGAGATCCTGTCGTCGAACCGCCTGCTGAACGACTGCGCGCCCTACTGCCTGAGCACGGTGGCCGTGTCGGAAGGACAGCTCTTCATGCGCACCTCGTCTTACCTGTGGGCGATCGGCGATCGCAAGAAGGGTAAATAGGCAACCCCAAAAGGGTTGCCGCCACCTCTCAGAAGCCCCAGGCGATCAGCTTGTCCACGTCCTTGACGATGATGGTCCGTCCCGCGAAGGCGGGATGGGCCCACATCGCCGAGTCGGCGACCGTGTAGCGCCTCACCTCTTCAAACCGCGCCGGGTTCGCGCGGGCCACCACCAGCTCGCTGTTGGTCGTGCCCATCAGCAAATACTCGCCGGCACGCACGATCGATGCGTTCTCGGCCTGGCGGCCGGGCGTCGTCCACAACGTCTTTCCGGTGGCGGCGTCGATCGCAAAGAACTGGCCGCGGTTCCTGGTTGAAAGTCCGTAGACCGCCGTTCCCGATACTGCCGGGGAACTCATGTACATCGCCACGTCCTCGTTGCGCCACGCCGGCGTCGTCGTCCACCTGGTGCCGGTCCTGGTGACGCGGAGCGCAATGGTGGGGTTTTCGAGGCCCGCGTAGAGCACGAGATCGCCCAGGATCATGGGCGTCACCGAGTTCTGTTCGTACGGCGTCTTGATGGCGACCTCCCACAGCAGCTGGCCGTTGGCCGCGTTGACCGCGACGAGCTTGTTTTGCGACTGCGTGATGACCTGGCGCGTGCCGCCGAGCGTCGCCAGGATGGGCGAGGCATAGCCAGGGCCGTCGCCCGCCCAGCGCCACTTTTCGGTCCCGGTGGCCGCATCCATGGCCGTCAACGCGCCGCCGCGGGTTCCACCGAGGAATGCGATGACCACGTTCCCATCGACGACCGGAGAGGCGGCCGTGCCGAACTCGGGCGGCGCAGCCGGTGCATTCTTGCGCCACAGCAGCTTGCCGGTGGCCAGGTCGTGTGCGGAGAAGATTCCGCTAATGCCCTGCGTGAACACTCGCCCATCGGCGATCGCCGGTGTGGACTTCGGCCCCGGCCCATGTCCCAGGGCCGCGGAGTTCATCGTGTACGGAGCCTCGACGCCGTCCTGCCAGAGCTGCTTGCCCGATTGCAGGTCGTACGCCGCAATCACCTCTTTATTCGCGAGTCGCGAATGGATGACGACGAGGTTGCCCAAGACAACGGGCGAGGCATGACCCAGCCCCACCGTGGCCTGCCAGCGCTTTGTCAGCTGTGCGGGCCACGTGGCGGGCGCGGTGAAGGACGAGGCGACGCCGTCGCGCGACGGCCCCCGCCACTGCGACCACCCTTCGACTGCGCTCAGGGCAGGTGCCGGCCGCTGCGCGAAGCTGGTGATGGAGAACGCGGCGATGGCCGCAGTGAGAAGCAAGGGTTTGCGCATTATTCGCCTTTGATAGCCTGGACTACTGGCGTTGCCGACGCCAACCGCACCGCAAACAGCGACGACACCACTCCGGTGGCGACGACCGCCACCAGCAGGGCCGACAGGCTCCCGAGCGGCACGGCCTGGGCGCGGTCCTGGATCGCCGGCCACACCGCCACGATCGCGCAGGCCGCGCCGAGCAGCGTGCCACCCACGACCAGCGCGAGCCCTTCCGACAACACCATGCCGCGCACGTTGGCCGGCGTAAACCCGACGGCACTCAGCAATCCGATATCGCGCCGGCGCTCGAGCACGTTCCTGGCCAGGACCGCGCCCAGGCCGATGGTGCCCAGCAACAGGCCGAGCGAGCCCAGGGCCTGGAACGTCGCCAGGTACGTGTTCTCCACCTGGTGGTACGACGCCCAGCGATCCAGCGTGTTGGTCACGTCGAGCCCGTAGTCCGACAGCCGGTCTTCGAGGTGAGACGTCACCGCGGCCTGGCTGGCCGGCGTCGTCTCAATCATCCACACCCGGTAGCCTTCGTGCTTCGGGAACAGGCGGACGAAGTTCGCCTCGCCGATGATGATCTCCGACTGCAGCACGCTGTCGGCGAGGGCGCCGACAAGGCGCAGGCGCACGGGTGGCTGGCCCTCGGGCGTGAACTCGAAGTCGTCGCCGATGCCGAGGTGCAGCACGTACATCAACGTGGTTTGATCGGCCACCGCCGCAATCGCGCCGTCTGCAAACGTCCGGTCGAGCAGCGTCCACGGATTGGCCTGCTCGTCGGGCGAGGTGGCCATCGAGGCCGCAAACGTGAAGCGAGCGTCGTTCACGAAGCCAGGGCCGGGCGCCATGATGCGCGGGTTCGTCGGTTTATAGAGCGTCAGGCAGCTGGTTTCGTCCCCCGGCCTGAGCCGGAACCGGGTGATTCTCGCGTCCGCGAAGATGGGGTCGTTGGTCTCGAGGCCCAGGCCAGCACGGCCGTCCGGCAGGTTGGGGTCATGCATCAGCGGCGCGACCGACTCGGCCATCAGCGTGAACCCGCCGGTGCCGGAGTTCTTGTCGCCGCCGCTCATGGGCGCCTTGCGGAAGGCGCCGACACTGACCAGCACGAAACAGGCGAACGCAATCAACGCCAGGCTGAGGACCGATCGGCCGGGATTGACGGCGGTGTGGCGGAAGCCGAGCTGCGCCATGCCGGTGAGGCCGCGCGTCAGCGGTCGCGACCTCCGCCGCCGGCGCAACCACACCGACGCGCCGCACAGGCCGGCCACGAGCCACGCGCCACCAGCGCCAAAGAAGCCGGCCGTCGGGTTGAGCGAACCGTTCGCGGCGGCGCCAACGAGTACCAGCCCCAGCACCGCCAGGCTGAGCGCGAGCACGCGCGTCGTGGTTCGTGACCCCGTGGCGGTGGGTGCCGTCTCGCCCTTCAAGAGGGATCGAGCCGACCGGCGGCTCATCTGGCGGACGCCGAGCCAGATTGCCAGCACCCCGGCCGCGAGCGCGCCGGCGGCGCCGGCGGCGAGCCACACCGGCGCGACGTGTAGCGCCAGTTTCGTGGTGCCGACCGCGCCCACCCACCAGGTGCGCAGGCCGTACATGATGAGGGCGGCATAGCCGAGGGCCGCGGCGATCCCGATCACCGCGCCGAGGCCGGCCAGTACCGCGCCTTCACGGACAAAGGCGCGGCGAATCGCCGCCGGCGTGAAGCCTACCGTCGCCAGCAGTCCAACTTCGCGGGTCCGTTGGTCGAGCCCCACCGCGAAGAACAGGTACGCCAGCAGCAGCGCCGAGACGACCAGGAAGAAGCTGAAGTAGAGGAAGTATTCGCCGAAATCGGTGGTGCCCTGCGCGGCGGCCAGCGCCTCGCCGCGCACGGCTCGGGCGGTGAATCCCGCCGAGGCGGGCGGGATGTCGTGAGCGGCCACCGGCGCCGTGCCCGACAGGCGCATCGACGACACGCGGCCGTAGCGCGAGCCCCACAGGCGTTGCCCCTCGGCGAGCGAGATGATCGCCTTGGGCGCCGCCCGGTACCGGTCCCAATACTCTTCGTCCTGCTGGCGGACGCGCTTCAACTCGACCGGGAAGGGCGGATCCCACGACGTCATGTCGGCGGCGTCGCTGATGCCGGGATAGTCGGGTGTCAGCGTGCGGTCGCCGCCGATCCCGGTCATGGGCGTGATCCCCACCAGCGTGAACGTCGCGCTCGACGAACCCAGGCCGTCCGCGTCGGACCACAGGAAATACTCGAGGGTGACCTCGTCGCCGACGCGCGCCTGCAGGTCGTCGGCGGCCCACTGGTTCAACCAAATCGGCGCGTGACCAAAAAGGGGTCGGGGATCTTTTTCGGTCCCAGATCGTTGAAAATCAGCGGAAACAGGCGGGTTCCCTGGGCCAGTTCCGGGATTTTCGCCAAGGTTTCTCCCTAAAAGATCCCCGACCCCTTTTACCGGGCCGACCCGGCCGGCCAGGCGGTTGTAGCCATCGAGATCAATCGCCGACACCGTCGAATAGGGGATTTCGCGGTCGCCGATCCGGATGGTGTTGGCGACATAGGTCAGCGCCGGGACGACCAGCCGCCGGTCGCGCGCGGCGAGGTTGGCGATGGTCTCGACCAGGTCGTCGGTGAGCAGTCCTGCCCGCGTTTCCACCAGCGTCGTGCCCGCGGTGGTGGTTCGGACGCGGAGGCCAAGATCGTCGAGCGCCGCCGCCGGGGCGATCAGGTTGCGCACGAGTTGCGGGGGATCGACTTCGGCGCCGTCACTCAACGTCAGCAGCATGGTGTTGGCGCGATCGCCGAGCCCCAGGTCACGTTGCAGGCGTCCCATCGGCACGTAGATCGCAAAGACCGCGCCCTGGGTCGGCGACAGCGAAAATTCGCCCAGCGCCCGATCGTCCAGCACCCGCGTCACCGTCACGCGGATCCGTTCGCCGGTCGCTTCGCGGCGGCCCTGCAAGGTCGAGAGGGGGACGTCGCTGGGCCTGGCGACCCGCAACGTGATGGTGTCGCCCGCCTGCGCGCCAATCTCCTGCGCCAGCGCGGCGCTGACCAGCGCGTCGCGGCCCGCCACCTCGAAGCCGTCCTGGCCGTGAAAGCGGCCAAAGCGTTCGTCGATGCCGTAGACCATCACCTGGCCGGCGGTGCGCTTCGACTCGTCGTGAACGACGGCGCCGCCGACCACGACCACCGGCGCCGCGGCGCGCAGCACGCGGTAGGCATCGACCCGCGTCCCCAGGGGCGTTTGCTGCGGCTGGGCCGCGCGGGTCAGCAGGTTGTCGGCCAGCGCGGTCCGAAAGAACGTCGGCGAGGAGACGATCACGTCGGTGGCGCCAAGGCGGCCGAGCGCGATCTGCCTGAGGCTTTCGCGGACGGAGGCGCCGACCAGCAACGCGCCGGCGAGCACCGCGACCGCGACGGCCACGCCGAGCACCACCATCACGTGGGTGGCGGCGTAAAAGCGCAGGCTGGCCCGGGTCAACATGGCTATACCGTTAAGACGCCGCGGTTCATCGACCATCGTGTGTCGAACCGGGCGCCGAGTGCGTCGCTGTGGGTCACGACCAGCAGCATGGTGTGCTGCTGGGTATGCAGCCGCAGGATCAGGTCCGACACCACGTGGGCGGTTTCCGCATCGAGGTTGCCGGTCGGCTCGTCGCACAGCACGAGCCGTGGTTCGCGGACCAGCGCGCGGGCGATGGCGGCCCGTTGCTTCTCGCCACCCGACAGCGCCGAGGGCCGGTGATCGAGGCGATCGCCGAGGCCGACTTGCGACAGCAGCATGCGCGCGCGTTCGGGCGCGTCCTGGTCGGGCGCGCCGACCAGGGTCGGCACCAGCACGTTCTCGAGCACGGTGCACTGCGGCAAGAGGCAGTGGTCCTGCAACACGAAGCCGACTTCGCGATTGCGGAAGGCGGCGAGACCCTCGGCGTTCAACGTGTACGGGTTGGTGGCGTCGAGTGTCACCGTGCCGCTGGTGGGGGGCTCGAGGCCGCCGAGGATGTAGAGCAGCGTGCTCTTGCCGGAACCCGACGGTCCCATCACGCAGGCGGCGTCGCCGGGGGCCAGCGTCAGGGACACGTCGCGCAAGACGACGAGGTCGCCGGCGGGCGAGGGGTATGACTTGGAGAGGTTATTGGCTTCGAGCATGTTCGTAGGCTGCCAGCACCGCGTGCGCCATGTGATCGGTCGTGTAGTGCGCGCGCACCCCGGTGGCGCCGTTCCTGCCAAGCTCAGCGGCGCGGGCCGGGTCGCGCCACAGATCGTACAGCGCCTCGGCGACGTGCGCACCCGATTCAGAGGCGGCGAGCACGCCACCGCCGGTGCGGTTGATCATCTCCGGAAAGGCGCCGTGGTTCGGTTGCACCACCGGCACGCCGCACGCCATGGCTTCGAGCAGGTACAGGCCCTTGGGCTCGTGATAGCCGCCTGGCACCGACAGCACGTCGAGGTCGTGGAAGAACCCCACCTTGTGGGCGCGATCCACCGTGCCGCGATAGACGAACTCGTCACCCAGGCCAGCAGCGGCGAGTCGCGCGCCGATTCCCTCCAGATACGGCCGATGTTCGGGCGGCAGGTAGCCGGCCGCGACCAAGCGCGACGGCGGCATCCCTGTCTCGGTGCGCAGGATACGGTACGCCTCGGCCAGGTTGTGCAGTCCCTTCTCGGGGGCGATCCGCGCGAAGAAGCCAATGGTGAACGGATCGGTGCGGGTTCGGGTGGTGACCGTCAGGTCGTCGGTATTCACGCCGAGCGGGGCCACGGTCATCTGGTGCGCCGGAATGGCGAGGTAGTCCTGCATGTAGCGCGCGTAGTACTCGCTCACGGCGATAAAGAGATCGACGTCCTTGACCTGTGCCCGCACCAGCGCCAGGGCCTCGGTGCGATACGGCTCTGGCAGCGCGTCGAGGAACAGGTCCTCGCCCTGCAGCGTGACCACGACCGGGCAGCCGAGCGCGCGCTTGAGTGGCGCCGCCAGGCTGATTAACAGCGTGTAGGGGATGTTGGCGATATCGAATCGGGGCTCGTCGCGCAGGAACTCAAGCAGCTTGTCGATCTCCTGTTTCTGGTGGCCGTCTACGCCCCGCAGCGTCGAAACCGTGAGCGCGCCCAGTTCCTTCGGGTCCACGGAAATCGATCCGCTGGTGAACGCCTTGATCACTCCGGGCGCGTCGAGCAGCCGGCCGATAAAGCGCGGCGCCTGGCGGAACAGCGACGAGTGCTGCTCCAGGTAGACGCTGATGCCGCCGAAGAACACCTGCTGCTGGCGGCTCACGTTCTCTTCGTCGGTCAGCGTCGGCGTGTAGAACGGCAGCAGCGTGACGTCATGCCCGTGCTTGAGCAGCCGCGCGGCCAGCGCGTTGTCGCGCAGGCAACTGCCGCAATACATGGACGCGGCGCCGGCGGTGAGGGAGAGGATGCGCATCGGATCCGGTACCGCCACGGAGACTCAGAGACTTGGAGAAGACCATCCTTCAAAAGGCCACGGAGACAACCAAGATTGACTCTGTGTCTTTGCGTCTCTGTGGCCGCTACCTCATTAGGCGAGGCGCTGGATCGCCCGCCTCGCGTACAGATGCTCGAACAGGTTGCCCTCGTGCGGCTGGTCCCAGCCGATCTGCGTCGTCGACATCGGGCCGAAGTTCAGCCGATCGACGTGTGGCGACGCGACAAACCGCGCGCGGAACGACGGATCGTTCGAGATGCACGTGACCACCAGCGATGGCCCCAGGCAGTCGGGCAGGTCGGCCGCGAGCACTTCCACGACGCTGGCGTACGGAAACAGGAACTCGCGGTTCGCCAGCGGGTGCGCGGCGTCGCAGCGGATGATAGTCGGCAGCAGATAATTGCCACCATGCGCCGACGCCACGCGATCCGCGTCGCGCACGCCCGCCGAGGCATCGCGCGCGGTGCCGGCTTCGCCGGTCATGTCGGCGTCGATCATGTTCGAGATCCGCCGGGCGGTATCAGGATCCGCAAACGGCGCCAGCACCGCCTCCGGATCGTCCGAGGCGCGCGGCATGACCTGCGACAGCCGCCGGGCCAGCGCGTCGGCGATCGCATCGCCGTGCTTGGTGACCCACACGCCGGACGCGTTGACGCACGAGCGGCCGCCGTTGTTCGAGATCGACTCGGCGATCACGTCGATGTACTGCTCCCACTGATCGGCTACGTCGGGACCAATCACGACCTTGCTGTAGCCGGGACCGTGCACTTCGACGCGGCCTTCCGCTTTCCACCGCTTGGTGGAGCCGACGTCGCCGAACACCATGCCGCGCCCGGTCGAGCGGAGGATCTCGTTGCCGCCGGCGTGATCGGTGGGGTAGTAGGCGAACACGCTCGCCGGGGCGCCCGCCTTGACCCACGCGTAGATCATCCGCAGCGGCGTCCACGGTTCGGCGCTGCCGGGCTTGAGCACCAGCGGCATCTTCAAGACCGTGGCCGGCGCCCACAGCGAGTGCACGCCGGGAGAGTTGCTGGGCAGCACCACGCCCATGGCGTCGCCACGGGCAAAGAAACTCAGCATCTGGCCGTTGACCATGCCGTAGCCCTGGTCGAGCACGCTCAGGTCGAGCCCGCGAGTGAGGCCGGCCAGCACCTCGGTGACCTTGCTCAAGACGCCGTGGACCTTCAGCATGTTGCGCTGCACGTTACTGTACGGCGCGCCAGTGGTGGCCGACACCTGCTCGATGTAATCCTGCGGCGACTGCATGGTGCCGCTGTCGGGATCGAGCGGCAGCGTGTCGTTCAGAAAATGGTCGGCCGCGCGTCCCGCCATGGCGACGAGGTCGGCGTAGGGAATCTTCTGCAGTGTCGCGCGCGCCTCGGCCTGGCGCAGCAGATCGCGCCGAATCATCCCGACGTTGGCCTGGCTCATCGACACGAACGGTGCGCGCGTCCGGAAGTGCGGCGTGACCACCTGGTTGACGCTCCGGTAGGGAACGCCCCATCGCAAGATCGGTAAATGCAACATCTGTCTCGACTCCCGACTCCCGAAGGGCGTCAGTAGACCCCTTCGACCACGCTCTTTTGGAACCGGGAGAAGGGTCTGACGTTCCTGACGCCGTCCCACGGGTACGCCTCACACGGCGCTTCGCGCTCGCACTCGTCGCGCTCGAGGAAGCGCGGCATGAAGAATTCCTTGGTGAGCGTGGTCAGCCGGACGCGGCCGGTCTTGCCGTAATCCACCAGCTTCGTCGGGTGGTCGAAGTCCACCACTTCGATCATCGCGCGTGGCGCGGGCGGGTAGTAGATGATCGCCCAGTTGTCGTCCTTGGTCGGCGGCTTGCTCGGGCCGAGGCCCATCAGCGTGTTGCCGTAGGTCGGCGCGAAGTGCGCGCCCTCCATCAGCTCCTCGACCGCGAAGCGATGGAACTGGGGCGTCATCTCGGTGCCGCCGCAGAACACGCCGGTGATGCCCGCCTTCTTCAGCGAAATGCGTTCGCACAGCGCCTCGAGCAGCTTCGGCGTGGTGAACAGGCACTTGATGCCGTCGTGGGCCTTGAGCAGCGTCAGCGCCTGGTCGATGACGTGGCGCTTGTAGAGCTCCATCATCTCCATCTCACCCATCTTGATCAGCTTGATCACCCAGCGCGGGTCGAGATCCACCATGAAGCAGATGCCGCCGCGGTGCTGGGCGAGATGCTCAATCGCCAGGCGCAGCCGGCGCGGGCCGCTCGGGCCGACGTGCAGCCAGTCGGCGCCCTTCGGAAACTTGTCGTCCGGCAGCGTCTTGCTGAACCACTCGTAGTCGATCCGGAAGTCGTTGATGTTGATGCGTGACTTCGGCACGCCGGTGCTGCCGCCGGTTTCAAAGGTGTAGATCGGCTTGTCTTGGTAGGCCTTGGGCACCCACCGGCGAACCGGGCCGCCACGCAGCCACTCGTCCTGAAACTCCCCGAACTTGTCGAGGTCGTCATAGGTGGTGACTTCCTTGCGGGGGTCCCAGCCGGCCTTGGCGGCCCAGTCGAGCCAGAAGGTGCAGCCGGTTTCGGGGGAGAAGTGCCAGTGCATCAGCTCGCGGACCCACGCGTCGAGCGTGGTGCGGGCCTGGTCGAGAGCAGGAGCGGCGACGGACATATCAGGGGATTGTAGTGCAGGGCGAGGGCCGTTCGGCCCTGGTAGGGGCGGGGCGTTCCAGTGGAACGTCCCGCTTCAGAGTGTTACTTGGGCATCAGCACGGTGTC